>Ga0209554_1000157_pt1 | contig 54722 bp, 38 predicted proteins | sample MarorgKNORR_S2LV_5_FD_188221 | JGI IMG/M metagenome (GOLD analysis project Ga0209554, IMG submission 188221) | Marine microbial communities from the Southern Atlantic Ocean, analyzing organic carbon cycling - Bottom_A/KNORR_S2/LV (SPAdes) (version 2) | ecosystem: Environmental > Aquatic > Marine...
GTGATTTTTAAAAAATTGCTATTTGCTACATATGCGCCCAAGGAAATGAGTAAAAGTATTGAAGCAGCGATACCAATGAATCTAACATACTTAGGTTTTTCTCTTTTGAAAACAGGAGTACTTTTTTCTTTAATTTTTTTCTCTAGCTTTTCCCATTCCAAAGAAATTTTTTCTTTGCTGAGGGTTGTTTTTTTAAATTGAATGCCTAAAATAATTTCTTTTCCAGCATTGACTATCTCTTTTTTTTCAGGATTATTGGCGATCCAATATTCCCAAAAAGACGCATCTGAAAGTCTATTTTCTTTTACCCAATTAATAAAAGACGCATCACTTAAAAAATCTTCTATGGTGTTGTAATTTTTTTTAATCATTTTGTATAAAAATATGGATTGACCTTCTATTTTAGATAAGTACTGGTTTTATAAAATATACTCCTTATTTTCGATGAAATTAAGAATTAAATAATTGATCTATTGCTATTTCTTCTCTTAAGTTTTTGAGAGCCTTATGAATTGTATTTACAACACTTTGGTAGTTTATCTCCATGACGATTCCTATCTCATTGGTTTTTAGACCGCTATAGTATTTTAAATAGATAGCTTCCTTTTGTCTCTTAGGAAGCTTGTTCAATAAATTTAGGATATTTTTGTTTTTAAAAGTTTCATTTTCTTGATGTGTAATTAGTTCTTCAGGAGTAAAATTAACATCAACAACTGTTTTTTCCATTTCATCAATGGCAATTGTTTTTAATTTTTTCTTCACCGTCTTTAAAAGATGCCTCCTGTAGGATGAAAATAGATAAGGGGCGATCGTCTCTAAATCGCTTAAATTTTCTTTGTGCTCATAGATGTATAAAAAGAAATCTTGTAGCGTGTCTTCCGTTAAAGATGGACTTTTAGAAATCTTTAATCCATAATTATACAGCATTGAGTAGTACGTTTTATAGAGAACAGAAAAAGCCTTTAAATCCCCCTCTTTTATAGCTTTCCATATAAAGTAATCTGACAAGTTTTTCATTGAAAATTGTACAAACTGTTTTTTAATTTGCAGGCCTTAAAACTATAAAAAATATATAGAAAAATAAAATTTATTTTATTTAAATCAATTATATAATGAAAATCGCTACTTTTTTTAGAATGAAATAAGCTATATTTGCACCGCTAAAAATTTAAATTTATGAAGGCTGGAATTGTAGGATTACCCAACGTAGGAAAATCAACCTTATTTAATTGTTTGTCAAATGCAAAAGCACAAAGTGCTAATTTTCCATTTTGTACCATAGAGCCTAATATTGGTGTGGTAAATGTACCTGACGAGCGTTTAGAACGCTTGGAAGAAATTGTAAATCCAGAGCGTGTACAGCCCGCAACTGTAGAGATTGTAGATATTGCTGGTTTGGTTAGAGGAGCAAGTAAGGGAGAAGGATTGGGAAATCAATTTTTAGCGAACATTCGTGAAACCGATGCGATTATTCATGTACTTCGTTGTTTTGATAATGATAATATTATTCATGTAGATACAACGATTGACCCAATTAGAGATAAGGAAACGATTGATATTGAGCTGCAGTTAAAAGATTTGGAAACTGTTGAAAAACGATTGGAACGTGTAAAACGTTCTGCAAAAACAGGAGACAAGGCAGCGCAATCTGAATTGGTAGTCTTACTAAAAATTGAAGAAACATTGTTGAAAGGAGAATCAGCAAGAACTATTGAGTTTTCTAAAAAAGAAGAAGAGTTTGTAAAACCAATGCAATTGATTACTTCAAAACCTGTATTGTATGTTTGTAATGTAGACGAGAATTCTGCAGTACATGGTAATGCGTATGTAGAACGTGTAAAGGGAGCTATTGCAGGTGAAGATGCAGAGCTTATTATTTTGGCAGTAGGTACAGAAGCAGATATTAATGAATTGGATGATTATGAAGAGCGTCAACTATTTTTAGAAGATATTGGTTTAAAAGAACCAGGAGCTTCAAAATTGATTAGAACGGCCTACAAGTTGTTAAATCTACAAACCTATTTTACAGCAGGTGTAAAAGAAGTACGAGCATGGACCATTAATATAGGATTTACTGCGCCACAAGCGGCCGGCGTAATTCATACTGATTTTGAAAAAGGATTTATTCGCGCAGAAGTAATCAAATACAACGATTATGTTGCATTGGGAAGTGAAGCAAAAGTAAAAGAAGCAGGAAAGCTATCTGTAGAAGGAAAAGAATATATTGTACAAGATGGAGATATGATGAACTTTAGATTCAATGTGTAAAGCATCAAAAAAAGCAATTAAAAAACTAGTTAAAACTCTGTTGATAACTAAATTCAATAGAGTTTTTTGTTTTTAGTTCTAAATGCTATTTTAGCAACGACTTCAAATAGCAGAAATATCTATGGCAAAAGAAACGAAATATACCGAAGACAACATTCGATCACTTGATTGGAAAGAGCATATTCGCATGCGTCCAGGAATGTACATTGGGAAGCTAGGAGATGGTTCTTCTCCAGATGATGGTATTTATATTTTGTTAAAAGAAGTTCTTGATAATTCGATTGACGAATATGTGATGGGAGCCGGAAAAACGATCGAAATCTCTATTCGCGATAAACAAGTTACGGTTCGAGATTATGGACGTGGAATTCCGCTAGGAAAAGTAGTCGATGTCGTTTCTAAAATGAACACAGGAGGGAAATACGACTCCAAAGCGTTTAAAAAATCTGTCGGTTTAAATGGAGTAGGTACCAAAGCAGTAAATGCGTTATCAGCCTATTTTAAAGTACAATCAATACGAGACAACCAAACTACTTTTGCTGAATTTGAACGAGGAAATTTAACGCTTAATGAAGCTGCTCAAGCATCATCCTTAAGAAAAGGAACAAAAGTACAGTTCATTCCAGATGAAACCATTTTTGGCAAGTACAAGTTCAGAAGTGAATATATCGCTAAAATGCTAAAAAACTATGTGTATTTAAACACAGGCTTGACCATTCTTTTTAATGGCGAAAAATTCTTTTCTAAAAATGGATTGAAAGATCTATTGCAAGAAAACACGTCAGAAACAGATTTGCTATACCCAATTATTCACTTAAAAGGTGAAGACATCGAATTGGCATTGACACACAGTAGAACTCAATATTCAGAAGAATACCATTCTTTTGTAAATGGGCAACACACTACGCAAGGAGGAACACATCATGCGGCTTTTAGAGAAGCCTTGGTAAAAACGATTAGAGAATATTTTGGTAAAAATTACGAAGCTTCTGACATTAGAAAATCTATTATTTCTGCCATTAGCATTAAAGTAACCGAACCTATTTTTGAAAGTCAAACCAAAACAAAACTAGGTTCTACAGAAATAGGCGGAGGTTTGCCAACTGTACGGACTTTTATCAACGATTTTATAAAAACGAAACTAGACAACTATTTACATAAAAACACTGGTGCTGCTGAGGCAATTCAGCGTAAAATTTTACAAGCTGAACGGGAGCGTAAGGATTTATCTGGAATTCGGAAGTTGGCAAAAGAGCGTGCTAAAAAAGCAAGCTTGCACAATAAAAAATTACGCGATTGCAGGATCCATTTATCAGACATCAAAAAAGAAGGTTATTTAGACACCACCTTGTTTATTACCGAGGGAGATTCTGCTTCTGGATCAATCACAAAATCTAGGAATGTAAATACCCAAGCCGTGTTTAGTTTAAAAGGGAAGCCATTAAATTCCTACGGATTGAGCAAGAAAATTGTGTATGAAAATGAAGAATTTAATTTGCTGCAAGCAGCATTAAACATTGAAGATGGATTAGAAAATTTACGATATAATAATATTGTGATTGCTACGGACGCGGATGTAGATGGAATGCACATTCGTTTATTATTGATTACGTTTTTCTTGCAGTTTTTTCCAGAAGTCATCAAAGAAGGGCATTTGTATATTTTAGAAACACCTTTGTTTAGAGTCCGTAATAAAAAGGATACGTATTACTGTTATTCAGAAGAAGAAAAACAAACGGCCATTGCAAAATTAAGAGGAAAACCAGAGATCACTCGATTTAAAGGATTGGGAGAGATTTCTCCTGATGAATTTGTGCATTTTATAGGAAATGATATTCGTTTGGATCCTGTGATGTTAGACAAAGAAGTACCTGTCGAAGAAATGCTGTCTTTCTATATGGGGAAAAATACGCCAGATCGACAAAAGTTTATCATTGAGAATTTGAAAGTGGAGCTAGATTTAATTGAAGAAAAGATATAATAGATCACTTTATGAGTGAAGAAAACAACGAATACGAACACGAAGAAGAAATAAATAGTCAAACCGACTCGGTTGAAACCATTACCAAAGTTACAGGTATGTACAAAGAGTGGTTTTTAGACTATGCTTCGTATGTAATTTTAGAAAGAGCGGTTCCTTCCATCGATGACGGTTTTAAGCCTGTACAACGTAGAATCTTGCATTCTATGAAAGACTTAGATGATGGACGTTATAATAAAGTAGCAAACATTGTAGGACACACCATGCAATACCATCCGCATGGAGATGCTTCTATTGGTGATGCCATGGTGCAAATTGGTCAGAAAGAATTGCTGATCGACATGCAAGGAAACTGGGGAAACACGCTAACGGGTGATCGAGCAGCAGCTTCAAGATATATTGAAGCAAGGTTGTCTAAATTTGCCTTAGAAGTTGTTTTTAATGCAAAAACAACAGAATGGCAATCGTCTTATGACGGACGAAGAAAAGAACCCATAAATTTACCTGTAAAGTTTCCGATGTTGTTAGCGCAAGGAGGAGAAGGAATTGCAGTAGGGCTGTCTACCAAAATTGTACCACACAACTTTAACGAATTGATAGATGCTTCTATCAAACATTTAAAAGGGAAAAGTTTTAAAATACTTCCCGATTTTTTAACAGGAGGTGTTGCAGACTTTGCCAATTATAACGAAGGAAAACGGGGCGGAAAAATTCGTGTGCGTGCAAAAATTTCTCAGCTCGATAAAAAAACCTTAGTTATTACTGAAATTCCGTTTGGAACGACCACATCAACATTGATTGATAGTATTTTAAAATCGAATGAAAAAGGGAAAATTAAAATAAAAAAGATTGAAGATAATACCGCTGCCAATGTAGAAATACTCGTGCATTTACCAGCAGGGATATCTCCAGACAAAACGATTGATGCTTTATTTGCATTTACCAATTGTGAAAATTCAATATCGCCCTTATGTTGTGTTATTGAAAACAATAAGCCTGTTTTTATTGGGGTTACAGAAGTGTTGGAAAAATCAACAGATTGCACCGTTGAATTGCTGAAATTAGAATTGGAAATTCAGTTGAACGAATTGGAAGAACAATGGCATTTTGCTTCTTTAGAACGTATTTTTATCGAAAATAGAATTTATCGCGATATTGAAGAAGAATCGACGTGGGAAGGCGTGATAGCTGCAATAAACAAAGGGTTACAGCCTTTTATCAAACATTTAAAAAGAGCAATTACCGAAGAAGATATTGTACGGCTGACAGAGATCAGAATTAAAAAGATTTCAAAATTTGATATTGACAAGGTCAAACAACATATAGAAAGCTTAGAGGATAAAATTGCGGAAGTAAAAGAATATTTAGCCAATTTGATCGATTTTGCCATTGCATATTTCAAGCGATTGAAAGCGACTTACGGAAAAGGAAAAGAACGGAAAACAGAGATTCGAATTTTTGATGATATTGTGGCTACAAAAGTAGTGATGCGTAATACAAAGCTATATGTAAACAGAGAAGAGGGTTTTGTCGGAACCTCGCTTAGAAGAGATGAACATGTTGCAGATTGTGCAGACATAGACGATATTATTGTCTTTAAAAAAAATGGAAAAATGTTGGTTACAAAAGTAGCCTCAAAAACATTTGTAGGAAAAGACATTATCCATGTTGCCATCTTTAAAAAACAAGACAAACGTACAGTATACAATATGATGTATCGTGACGGAAAAAATGGAACGAGTTATATGAAACGCTTTACGGTTACGGGAGTTACTCGTGATAAAGAGTATGATTTAACAGTAGGAAACAAAAATTCTTTGGTATATTATTTTACAGCGAATCCGAATGGAGAAGCAGAAGTGGTAACCATTAATTTGCGTTCAGTAGGGAGTGTTAAAAAATTGAAATGGGATATTGATTTTTCTGATTTGGCGATTAAAGGAAGAGGGTCTCGAGGAAATACCATCACAAAATTGTCTATTCGAAAAGTAGAATTTAAAGTTGCTGGAGTCTCCACATTAAAACCGAGAAAAATCTGGTATGATGATACTGTTCAACGCTTAAATACGGATGGAAGAGGAGAGTTGTTAGGAGAGTTTACAGCAGAAGATAAGTTGCTCATTGTAAGTCAATCTGGAAAAGTAAAGGCGGTAACACCGAGTTTAGCAAGTCATTTTGATGACGATATGATTGTTCTAGAAAAATGGAACATGAATAAACCGTTGTCTGCTATCTATTTCGATGGAGAAAAGCAGCGGTATTATGTAAAGCGCTTTTTAATTGAAATAGTAAATAAGGAAGAGCAATTTATTTCTGAGCACCCAAAATCTCAATTAGAAATTGTTAGTACAGCGTATAGACCGATGGCAGAAGTTGTTTTTTCAAAACGTAGTTTGGAAAGTGTCCAAGTGAATTTTGAAGAGTTTATTAGTGTAAAAGGAATTAAGGCACAAGGAAATCAATTAACAACAGAGAAAATCCGTAAAGTAAATTTATTAGAGTCACTGCCGTATGAAGAACCAGAAGAGCTATCAGCTGAAGATGTAGAGGTGATAGAAGAGGAGGTTATTATAGAAGAAAAGTTGCCTTTAAAAAATGTAAAAAATCCAGATTCAACAGCAATCAGTAGTGAAGAAAAGGCGAGAAGAGCGCTTCAAAAAACAATAGATAGGAAAAAGGCAGAGCAAAAATCCAAAGATGATGACAGTCAGAGAACCTTATTTTAACTACTAAAAAACACGAAGAGATACCTGAAAATTTAGGACAAATAGGGTGTTTTAAAAAGACATAATAATGTTTGCAGAAATACCTGTGCTTTCAGGTACATATCTACAAACTCCGCCAACACATAAAAGCCCTCCTCTTTGTCTTCCATAGTTAAGTGCAAAACGAGAAGCTCCCTTTGTGTAACTTCCTCCTATATTATAATAATGAATTCTTTCACTAATAGATTCGTTTTCATAATTGTATATATCATTTACATAAAAAGCTATTTTTTGATTCAGGTTAATTTCTAAAGTTCCTCCAATCCAATTTTTTTTATCATTTTTTGTCCATAAATGCTGTGTTTCTATACGTAAAGATTTTCCTCCTCCTAATTTATAAGTTGCTTCTGCAACAATAATATTGCTATTTACTTTGCCAAAAGTTTCTTCTACGTAACGTTTATTATATGATTGATTTACATAGTAAAAAATAGAATTCCACTTAGTAGACCACTTTTTACGAACCTCTAAACTGGTTTCTGAAAAATATTTTTCTCCAAAAGCTAAAAAATCTGCACTATAATCAAAATTTGAAAAGTCAAAGTTCCCTTTTAAACCTGACCAATAGGATGTGTTTATAGCAATTTTTGTTCCGTATTTCCCACCTAAGGTAGTTTTCCTTTTAAACTTATAAAAGAGGTCTATTTGCCCTCCGATTTCTCCAAATTTAACTAAAGTAGGGTCTTGAAAAGCAATTTGTGGTTGTGCTTGATATACATAAATATTCGTTAATAAATAGTCATGCTGTTTAGTTAAAGCAGGTAAATAATTAATAATGCTTTCATTATATATATTGCCTGTTGCTGCTCTGTTAGAAAAGAAGCTCATGTTTTCCATTCTTCTAAAAGTTACATCAATACCAATTCCTTTTTTTCCATACCCAAGGTTCAGCAAAAATGAATTTCCTGATTTAACACTTCTTATTTTATTTGCAATAAAAACAGCATCATTCTCTTTTAAAACATATTCTAAACTAGAATAAAAGTTGTTTTTTGAATAATCTAATCTGGTAGAAAAAGCATTTGTTAAATCATTAAAAGCAGGTAGAGTAATTGTTGATTTTTCTTTTCTTCCCACATAGCTAAATCCAAATAGTAGTGCTGTATTTCCTAAATTAAAAGCTGATGATAAATCAATATCAGAGTTAAATCCAAAAATTTCCCCGTTAGAAACTTTAAAACCAACCCGTTGTTTTCCGTATAGAGCAGTTAAATAGATGTAGTTTGTTGGATTGTATTTAAGTCTTCCTCCTCTTAGAGCATTGTTTACTCCTAATTGCCGATCTTCCCAAAAACGCAGTATCAATCCGCTGCCAAATTGTTCATAGAAATAACCAGCTGTTATATCTAATTTTTCTGATTTGTAACCAATATGATACAATGCGATAGTTGTGTTTTTGAGTTTTGGGGAATAGTTTAACAAAGCTAAAGGAGCGTAGGACTCTACTTGTAATCCTGAATAAAAATCACCAAAAGTATAATCTATTTTTAAATAATTATTAGCCCTAAAAGGCTCTGACAATGTGAAGTCACCGGTTTTAGAATCGTCCACATAATATTGCGAGTTAGATTCAAATCCAAGAGAAAAGTTACTGTTTTCTTGGGAGAATAAAATAAAGCTAAATAATAATAAAATAAAAGAAATACGGAGTTGTTTTTTCATATTAGAGGTTAAAATAACTATTTTGAATATTGTTTTATTTTTTCATATAATTGTTCTTCAAACCCCGGAGAATAACCTGTATGTCTGTATAGAATTTTATTATTTTTAAGAATAATAATATGTGGGATAATCGAAATATTTAAAGCTCTTTTTAGTTCTTGATTTTTATCTATTAAAATATTAAACTCCCAGCCTTTTCCATTAATTAGTGGATTTATTCTCTTTTGAGTTCTTGAATCATCAATAGATATAGCAATAAAATCTACATTAGTTTCCTCTGTCCAATCTTCATAAACATCACTTATTTCATCTAATTCATTAATACAAGGTGCGCACCAAGTTGCCCAAAAACTTAATACAGTAATTTTATTTTTAGAAGTTTTATCCTGAATTTTTACCGATTTTCCATCTAACGTCTTTAGCATTATATTTGGTAGCTGCTTTTGAGAGAAAACACTTATAAAGCTAAAAATAGTTATAGTAAGAAGTAGCTGTTTCATTTTTGTTATTTGAACTTAGTTTGTTGTAATAATTTTGCGAAGGTAATAATTTGTCAATCAAAAACAGTACCTTCGCAGATGTTTTTATAACGTATTAACCTATAGAAAATTGATGAAAATAATTAAATTAACCTCTGTTATTACTCTTTTTACTCTTTGTGTAGTTGTACTTTTCTTTTCGTGTTCTTCTCCAGAAGATCTTCCTGGGACAGATCCAACTAATGAAATAACATCCATTATGTTAAGCTCTAGTAAAACTACTCTAGAAGAGGGGCAAAGGGTGTTTTTTACAGTAGAAGCAAATACTCAAGATGATCTAACCCATAAAGCTGAGATAATAGTTAATAACTCTGCAATAAATGGTAATTCTTATATACTTCCCAATTCTGGAAATTATATTGTAAAAGCAACTTATAAAGAGTTGACTAGTAATGAATTGTCAATAACCGCTACAGAAAAAATTGTTGTAGCTTCTGTTGAGCTAACAGTTAGCTCAACATCAATTGAAGTTGGAGGTACTTCAGTATTCACATTAGCTGGTACATTGACTGATGGTTCTACCGTTGACTTAACAGGTGAGAGCACTACTAAGTTCTTTGTCAATGGTGTTCAGGTTGGTGGGCATAGATATGTAGGGCTAGCAACGGGCAGCTTTGTGGTAAAAGCAACAAGTGATTCTATTACAAGTGAAGAAATCACAGTGCAAGTAAGCTCATTATCTATTGTTACACCTCAAAATTTTACACAAAAAGCAATCATTGAAGATTATACAGGTACCTGGTGTGGTTGGTGTCCTAGAGTTTCATATGCAATTAGTTTGGTAGAAGATGCTACAGATAAAGTGTTCGCTGTAGGTGTTCATATTGGAGATGGCATGGAAAATACATATTCTCTTAGTTTAGAAGCTGGTTTTAGTGTAACAGGTTATCCAACAGCTTATGTAGACAGAAGTTCTATGTGGGTTTATCCAGAACCAAATAACGTGGGTCAAGCGACAGATATGGCACAAGGAATGACTAATAGTGGTTTGGCACTTAATTCTATGCTACAAGGAACAACTTTAAATGTTATTGTCAATACTGGGTTTACCCAAGAGAAGAACAATGTTAAAATGGTTCTTTTTGTTTTAGAAGATGGAATTATTGCGAATCAATCTAATTATACAAGTTATTATGGTGGTGGAAGCAGTCTGCCTAATTTTGAACATAACCATGTATTACGATACGCTGCAACAGATGTCTTGGGAGATGTAACTAATGGATCTGTAGGGGTGCATCAGAAAATATTTAATATAAATCTACCATTATCTATCTTAGATAAGACTAAAATAGGTGTTCTAGCAATGCTAGTGGATAGCACAGGTAAAGTAGTTTATAATGCTCAATATGCTCCGGTAGATACTGAAAAAGAATTTGATTAAACTAAATGAAATGCCTAATCATGATTCATAAAAAAAAATAGGTAAGAGGAGAAAAAGTAAAAAGCCAGATAAGCTTATTTTAACTACTTCATTTTCTTAAAAAATGCAGGCGAATAGTCTTTTAGCAGCTCAGGATGTGTGATTTTAATAATGTCTTTCAGTACCAAATCAGGTCTTGTTGGAGCTAGTTCAAAATACAATACACCGCCGCTATCTCCAGTAGTATTAGCAAAAGTAAATATCTGATCTTTTTTAAACGCGGTAAATTTCTGATAATGTGTATTGCTTTTTAACAACTGTTTTTTAGTTGAAAAATAGCCAGGAGCAATCCAGTAATCTGCTGTTTGCCCTTTGTCTAAAACACTTTCAAAACTAATAGACAAGCTCCCTTTTCCTTTCGAATTTCCCCATAAGTAGTTGGTGTTTGCATCCTTTAAAAAACGAGCAACAAAACTTTCTCCAGCAGGTAAATTCCAAATATCCTTACTCATCATAGCGCCTGACAAAATACTTGGTTTTTTTGTTGACTTTTTCGCCAATGAAACCGCCGCCAGATAACTGGCTTCAATGTTCTTGAAAATACTGTCAGCTTCTTTTTCTTTGTTGTATAAAACACCGAAAAATTTAATCCATTCTGCTCTACCCAAAGGGGTTTTTTCTAGCCAATCGCCATTTAAAAGAACAGGAATGCCTGATTTTTCAATTAGACGTAGCGATTTACTAGGCTGACTCATACTGAAGCCAACCACAATATTGGGTTGTAAGTCTAACAGAATTTCTGTATTCAAAGAGCCTTTAACGCCAACCTCTTTAATAGTGCCGTTAGCAATCAATTTTCTAGTTCTTGGAGATGATATATATGTGGTGTGTGGAAATCCAATCAATGTGTTTTCTACCCCTAATAATTCTAACATCGGGATGTGTGTTGTGGAAGTCACCACAATTTTTTCTATTGGAACATAAATGCTGACAGTTTTAGCAGTTGATTTTTTTGAGAGAGGTTGCTTGTATAAAAGATATTCAAAAACTTCTTTTGAGTTTTGATATGGAGACTTTATGATTAATTTTCTATAATCCATAAATTGCTCTATTTCAAATCCTTTAGCGTATTTTATCTGAATAATAGGTTTAGATTTGTTGTTTTGTTTTAAAACTGGTTTGTCTTGTTTGCAGCTGCTAAAAAAAACAGTAAAAAGAAGGAGGGTTGAAAAATATTTACTACTAAAATTCATAAAAAATAATTTTCTACAAGGTTACAAAATATTTCTAACTATAATTTTATTTTGACTTGATTTTCATTTACATTTGCGTCGAATTTTGGTTTTATCATCTTCATTTTTTAGCTGATAAATTAAAAGGGAATTAGGTGCGTTGTTATTGTGAATCTAACTTCATAATTCTTCAATTCCTATGCTGTTCCCGCAACTGTAAGCTTTGTCCTTTTAGTAAGGATGCTTGTAATTAATTCTTTTACCACTGTATAGAAACTGATACAAATTCAGTTTAAACGGGAAGGTGAATTGCAAGACGTAAGCCAGGAGACCTGCCATGAATCACTGAATAAAAACTTTCGGGATAAAAGTTTATGTACCATTCATTTCGTACAGATTTTTCCTGATTTATTGTTAACATTAAATCATTTACAATGAAAAAATTAGTAGGTAGTATCTGTGTATTGGCTATAGGCCTTATAGGTACTAGCACGAATGCTCAAGAAAAAGGCATCGAATTAGACGAGGTTGTGATCTCTGCAACAAAATTCAACTTAAAAAAAGAACACACCGGAAAAGTTATTTATGTAATCTCTCAAAAAGAGATTCAAAACGCTGCAGGAAAAAGTGTGGTAGCATTACTGAATAACATTCCTGGAGTAGAAATCAAAGGAAGCAATTCGAATGCAAGTGAAATTAGAGGAACCTATGTAAGAGGAGGAAGAAGTAGACAGGTGTTGGTGTTGATTGATGGAGTTCCGGTTTCTGATCCAACAGGAGTTAGTCAAGAATACGATCTAAGAATGTTGTCGTTAAATCAAATTGAATCCATCGAGGTGTTAAAAGGAGCGTCGTCTACATTGTATGGTTCTGGTGCCGCAACAGGGGTTATCAATATCCTCTTAAAAAAAGCGTCTAAAAATGAAATTTCAGCAGTGTACGAGGCGACTTTAGGTACTCATAATTCTAGTGAAACCAATAGTGTGCGTTTGTTAGATAGAAATCAGAATGTAAGCATAAGTGGTACATTAAATAAGCTCAACTATTTGGCTTATTTTAGTGTAACAGGAGTTGACGGAATGTCTGCCGCAAAGAGCAATAGCAATTCGTCTTTTTCTAATGACCCTTTTTATAGCAAAAGCGGATTGTTCAAAGCAGGGCTTCAGGTGAGTGATGACATAAAGATTGAAACTTTTTTGAATTATGATGCTTTTGAATACACCTATGATGCAGGAGCGTATACCGATTCAGAAATCAATAATGGAGAGCAAAAACAGGTTCGATTCGGAATAAGACCAAGCCTTAAATACAACGGAGGAGAAGTATATGTGTTGGCTTCTTTGAATGATTTGAGTAGAACTTTACATAGTTACAATTCCTATGCTAAAGCGATCAATACCTTTGGTTTTAAAGGAAAAAGTATTCATGTTGATGTAGTGAATAAGCTTGACTTCTTTGAAGAGAAATTTCAATTAATTACAGGATTAAATTATCAAAAGCATGACAATAATACGACTTCAGATTTTGGAAATATCAACACCGATGTTGCTAATTTCTCTACTGTAGATCCGTATGTGTCATTGGTTTATGTTTCTGATTTCGGATTAAATACAAGCGTTGGTGCTCGTTATAATATGCATAGTGAATACGGCAATCACTTGGTGTATGACGCTAGTGCTTCTTACGGTTTGCTAAAGAATGAAACGACAGTAGTTAAGGCATTGGCAACCTATGGAACATCGTTTATTGCACCAAGTATTTATCAATTGTTTTCTGAATACGGAAATGTAGATTTAGACCCTGAAACAAACAAAACTCTTGAAGTTGGCGTAGAGGCTTCTTATCAGCAATTGGTACAGTTAAATGCTGTATATTTTAACAGAACAGAAGAGAATGCTATTGTTTTTAAAAGCTTGTTTACGGCGCCTTGGGGAGTGTATGACAATGCAGCGACCACGGTAAAAGTAAGCGGTATAGAAACAGCGATTACAGTTACTCCAATAGAGAAGGTTCGCCTACAAATTGGCTATACCTATACGAATAAAGATGCCAATGCAGATTATATTCCGAAACATAAATTGACAGCAAATTTAGAAGTGATTCCTTTTAAAAACGCTGTTTTTTCTTTACTGTATAAAAATGTTGGAGAACGAACGTATTTTGATCAATGGGGAAGTTTTGGGACCGCAGGAGTTGATGTTGTTTTGCCTACGTACAATTTGTTGGACGTGAATGCAAACTACAAGCTATTGGATGAAACGGTAACCGTGTTTGCTTCTATGACGAACCTCTTTAATGAAGATTATGAAGAAACGTTGGGATACACAACAAGAGGAAGAAACTTTAAATTGGGTATTCGTTTACAGTTTTAATTAGTTCTTTAGCCTTGCACTAATCTACTTTCTTTTGATCGTTGTCAAAAGAAGGTTTTTTTATGAGTTTTAAGTTGATTTTAGTTATTCTCTTTAGTCAAAATATGAATGATTTATAAAGAATTCAATTTGTCGATAACTTTTATTGTAATACTCAATATCGAATGGTATTTTTGAGGCTTATAAAAAGAAAATTCCCATTGTCAAACTATTTAGATTCTTTAAATCCGCCGCAAAAAGCTGCTGTTTTACAAAAAGATGGCCCTATGATTATTATTGCAGGCGCAGGTTCTGGTAAAACACGTGTGCTTACGTATAGAATTGCGCATTTAATGCAGCAAGGAGTAGACGCGTTCAATATTTTGTCGTTGACGTTTACCAATAAAGCCGCTCGAGAAATGAAGGAGCGTATTGCAGGTGTTGTTGGAGCTAGTGAGGCAAAGAATTTGTGGATGGGAACTTTTCATTCAGTTTTTGCACGAATTTTAAGATCTGAAGGACATCGATTAGGGTTTCCTTCAAATTTCACCATTTATGATACGCAAGATTCGGTTCGATTGCTAGCGGCAATCATCAAAGAAATGCAGTTAGATAAAGACCGATACAAGCCCAAGCAAGTGTTGGGAAGAATATCTTCCTTTAAAAACAGTTTGATTACTGTTAGAGCTTATTTGAACAATTCAGATTTGATAGAGGCAGATTTACAAGCCAGCCGCCCTAAAATGGGTAGTATTTATAAAGAATATGTGGCAAGATGTTTTAAATCTGGCGCTATGGATTTTGATGATTTATTATTGAGAACCAATGAATTGCTGACTCGCTTCCCTGAAGTGTTGGCAATCTATCAAGATCGCTTTCGATACATTATGGTTGATGAATATCAAGATACAAACCATTCACAATATTTAATTGTCAGAGCTTTGGCAGATCGGTTTCAGAATATTTGTGTGGTGGGAGATGATTCTCAAAGTATTTATAGTTTTCGTGGTGCAAACATCAATAATATTTTAAATTTTCAAAAAGATTATCCTGATGTAAAAACCTTTAAGCTAGAGCAAAATTATCGATCTACAAAAAACATTGTGCAAGCTGCCAATTCTGTCATCGAAAAAAATAAAACGCGTTTAGATAAAGATATTTGGACGTCAAACGATGAAGGCGAAAAAATTAAAGTGATGCGTACGATTTCTGATGGTGAAGAAGGTCGGTTTGTTGCGCAATCCATTTGGGAGAATAAAATGAATCATCAATTAAAAAATGATGCTTTTGCTATTTTGTATCGAACCAATGCACAATCTAGAGCCATGGAAGACGCGTTGCGTAAAAAAGATATCAAGTATCGGATTTATGGTGGAATTTCATTTTATCAACGAAAAGAAATCAAAGATTTGCTGTCTTATCTTCGGATGTTGATCAACCCCAATGATGAAGAAGCGTTAAAAAGAATCATCAATTATCCAGCTCGTGGAATAGGGCAAACAACAGTTGATAAATTAACGATTGCTGCAAATCACTACCAAAAATCAATCTTTGAGATTTTAAAAAATATTGATAAAATTGATTTAAAAATCAATTCAGGAACAAAAATTAAACTTCAAAATTTTGTAAACACCATCTTAAGTTTGCAAATAGAATCGCACACTAAAAATGCTTTTGAAATTGCAGAATCGGTTGTGAAACGGATGCAATTAATCAAAGATTTAGAAAAAGAAGGAACGCCTGAATCGGTTAGTAAGGTTGAGAATGTACAAGAATTGTTGAATGGTGTTAAAGATTTTATCACAGATAAAATAGAAACAGGAGAAGAAGCCTCTTTGGCAGTTTTTTTAGAGGATGTGGCTTTGGCAACAGATTTTGATTCTGATAACAAAGATGACGAGCCGAGGGTTTCTTTAATGACCATTCATTTATCAAAAGGGTTGGAGTTTCCGTATGTGTACATTGTTGGTTTAGAAGAAAACCTATTTCCATCGGGAATGAGCATGAATACCAGAAGCGAATTGGAAGAAGAGCGACGTTTGTTTTATGTGGCGTTGACACGTGCAGAAAATCAAGCCTATTTAAGTTATGCGCAAACACGGTATCGTTGGGGAAAATTGACAGATGGAGAACCGAGTCGGTTTTTAGAAGAAATTGACGATAAGTTCTTAGAATATATAACCCCTGAAAAACCAACATTGATGGCCAATCGCTTTGTAGATAGCGATTTATTTGATGACAGTCCAAAAACCATTCGTTTTCAAAAACCAATTCAACGGAAAAGAATGGAGTTCAAAGCGAAAAAAGAAGAGTCGTTTATTCCTCCCAGTAAATTGAAGAAAGTTTCACAAGCGAAATCATCAAATACAAACCTTTTTGACAGTGATATAACCGTTGGTACTCTTGTAGAGCATAATAGGTTTGGAACTGGAGAAGTGTTGAGCTTAGAAGGAAATGGGCCTAATAAAAAAGCAGAAATAAAGTTTGGTACTGTAGGTAAGAAAAAGCTGTTATTGCAATTTGCAAAATTGAAAGTAATCGGTTGATTTTTAATTGTAGAAACAAAAATAAATATGTATTTTGCAACCAGTTATTTAAGAACTAAAACAGGTCAGGTTGAGTGCCGTCAATACCTCTCGATTACACTCAATAGACAAGAATAATATACTTCACAAAACAAAGAAAATGGAATTCGAATTAGAATACAACTCAGGAAGACCTTTAATGATTATACCTGAATATGGTAGACATATGCAAAAATTGGTGAATCATTGTGTCGAATTAGAAACGAAAGAGGAACGCAATATAATGGCGAAAGCTATTATTGATGTAATGGGAAATTTACAACCACATTTACGTGATGTTCCAGATTTTAAACATAAACTTTGGGATCAATTGTTTATCATGTCTGATTTTAAATTAGATGCAGATGCTCCATACACAAAACCTTCTAAAGAAGAGTTAGCGGAAAAACCAGAAGCATTGCCGTACCCAAAATCAGCATCAAAATATCGTTTTTACGGAAACAATATTCAAATAATGATTGACGTAGCATTGACGTGGGAAGATGGAGAAATGAAAGATGCATTGCTATTTACAATTGCCAATCACATGAAAAAATGTTATTTAAATTGGAATAAAGACACTGTTGATGACGCAGTTATTTATAAGCATTTATTAGAGTTGTCTGGTCAAAAATTTGATTTAACAACATCTGATCAACCACTTTCTGAAACTGAAAACTTGTTAAAAAAGAGAACTACGCAACAAGGAAATAAAGGGCATAAAAGTACATATCACAAAAGCAGTCATAAAAGCAACAATAGAAAAAAATAAGTTTTATGGCGTCATTTAAAATAGAAGGTGGTCACAAACTGAATGGAGAAATAACTCCCCAAGGAGCAAAAAACGAAACGTTACAAATTATTTGTGCTGTTTTGTTGACAGCAGAAAAAGTGACAATTCATAATATCCCGAATATTATTGACGTTAATAAACTCATTTTTATTTTAGGAGAACTAGGTGTTAAGGTTGAGAAATTAGGAAAGAACTCCTATAGTTTTCAAGCGGATGACATCCGTATGGAGTATTTAGAATCTGAAGATTTTAAAAGAGATGGAAGTTCGTTACGTGGTTCTATTATGATTGTGGGACCATTGTTGACTCGTTTTGGGAGAGGATACATTCCTCGTCCTGGAGGAGATAAAATAGGTCGCCGAAGATTAGATACGCACTTTGAAGGGTTCATCCGCTTGGGTGCAACGTTCAGATATAATAAAGAAGAATCTTTTTACGGAGTAGAAGCAGAACAGTTGTATGGTACAGACATGCTGTTAGATGAAGCTTCGGTTACCGGAACAGCAAATATTGTAATGGCTGCTGTTTTGGCAAAAGGTACCACAACAATATACAATGCCGCTTGCGAACCTTATATTCAGCAATTATGTAAAATGCTGAATAGTATGGGAGCTGCTATTACTGGAGTGGGTTCAAATTTATTGACTATTGAAGGAGTTGATTCTTTAAGTGGATGTGAACATCGTGTATTGCCAGATATGATTGAAATTGGTAGTTGGATTGGAATGGCTGCGATGACAAGATCTGAATTGACGATTAAGAATGTAAGCTGGGACAATTTAGGGCAAATCCCAAATGTATTTCGCAAGCTTGGAATTCAGTTAGAGCGAAAAGGAGATGATATTTACATTCCTTCGCAAGAAAGTTATGAGATACAGAATTATATAGATGGCTCTGTATTAACGATTGCTGATGCACCTTGGCCAGGGTTTACACCCGATTTGTTGAGCATTGTTTTGGTGGTAGCAACACAGGCAAAAGGAACCGTATTGATTCATCAAAAAATGTTTGAGAGTCGTTTGTTCTTTGTCGATAAATTAATTGATATGGGCGCAAAAGTTATTTTGTGCGACCCACACAGAGCAACTGTGATTGGGCATAACCATGAATCAAGTTTAAAAGCAACCCATATGACTTCTCCAGATATTAGAGCTGGGATTTCCTTATTAATTGCGGCTTTATCAGCAAAAGGAACCAGTATCATTCATAACATCCAACAGATAGATAGAGGTTATGAAAATATAGACGAACGCTTACGGGCAATTGGCGCTAAAATTGAAAGAATAGAAGATTAAAAAAAAGAGTGTTATGGAAAATAGTAGACTGTTTTTTTTGATTTTACTATGTACTTCATTGACTTTATGCGCTCAGAAGAAAAAAGTTTTATTGATTGGAATTGATGGTTTACAATTCGAACAAATTGCTCAAACAAATACACCTAATTTTGATAAATTCACCATTAAAAGAGCTTTTACAGGAGGCGTTTTGGGTTCAAAAACACAACAAGTAACATCTAGTGGACCAAGTTGGATGACAATTCTGACAGGAGTTTGGGTCGATAAACATAAAGTGTTCAGTAATTCTTCACAGCAGATTAGCAACTCAAAAAGTGTTTTTAATTATATCAAAACTGCAAATTCTAAAAGTTATACAAGTAGTATTTCCACATGGAAAAACATTAATTTGTTGCTGTATAAGGATATGTATAAGGTAGGTTTTTCATCTCAAGGGGAAGGAGATGATCATTCAACTAACTTGGCAGTTTCACAGATTAATGATAGAGCTCCAGATTTTGTATTCATACATTTAGATGACATTGATCATGCAGGTCATGCGTATGGTTTTGGAAATGAATATTCTGAATCTATACGGAAAATAGACAAGAGAATAGGAAGACTTTTAGCCGCTGTTAATAAAAGAGAGCACAGCAACAATGAAGAATGGCTTGTGCTATTGGTTACAGATCATGGTAGAGGTGTAAAAGGTAAAGGGCACGGAAATCAGACAATTTCAGAAAAAACTATTTTTATAGGATTAAATAAAAAAGGAACTCATTTTTTTGAAGGAATAAAGAATGATAGAGACCTACGTAGCATAAAAGATTTAGAAAGGTATGCAATACCTCAGACCGCAATTGTTCCAACAATTTTAAAGTTTTTAAACATTTCAATTAAAAAAGAATGGGGATTGGATGCAAACCCATTAGTTGATTAGTATTTAGCTGCTAAAAATAATATTACAAATAGTGTCAATCTGGCACTATTTTTTTATTGGCAAAATTATTGCCAATAAATTGGTACAATTTAACGATTACACGAATGAGTACAGAAGAAAATATACAAGAGGAAGAAATTACGAATCTTGAGAATGAATCGCAAGTAGAGGAAAATCAAGAGGTTGTTGAGGAATTGCCAACGGCAGAAGAGTTGATTCAACAAGAAAAAGACAAGTTTTTACGGTTGTTTGCAGAGTTTGAAAACTATAAAAAGCGTACCGCTAAAGAACGTATTGAATTGTTTAAGACAGCAGGTCAGGATTTGATGACATCTTTACTGCCAATTGTAGACGATTTTGACAGAGGTTTATCAGAAATTAAAAAAGCCAAAGACAAGGAATTGTTGAAGGGAATGACCTTGATCAATGACAAGCTAAAGAAAACGTTAGAACAAAAAGGATTGGTTATTATGAAAGTAAAAGCAGGTGACCTATTTAATGCAGATCTTCATGAGGCAATTACTCAAATTCCTGCGCCTTCAAAAGCGATGAAAGGAAAAATTATTAATGTAATTGAAAGTGGATATATGTTGGGTGATAAAATTATCCGATATCCAAAAGTAGTGATAGGGCAATAACAATTTTAATGTCACCTCGAGCGCAGTCGAGAGATTATAAGAAGGTCTCGACTGCGCTCGACCAGACAAAGTAAAAGAAATGACAAAAAGAGATTATTACGAAGTATTAGGAATTGGCAAATCTGCCTCTGCAGGAGAGATTAAAAAAGCGTATCGAAAGATGGCTATTAAATTTCATCCAGATAAAAATCCTGACGATACAGCTGCAGAAGAAAAATTCAAAGAAGCTGCTGAGGCGTATGAAATTTTAAGTGACGCTGATAAAAAAGCACGTTTTGATCAATATGGTCATGCTGCATTTGAAAATGGAGGTCATGGCGGTGGTGGTTTCGGCGGCGGCGGAATGAACATGGATGATATTTTTAGTCAATTTGGAGATATTTTTGGTGGCGGATTCGGCGGCGGAGGCTTTGGCGGCCGATCAAGACGCACAAGAGTTAAAGGAAGTAATATGCGTATTCGTGTAAAGCTAACGCTAGAGGAAATTGCAAAAGGAGTAGAAAAGAAAGTAAAAGTTCGAAGAAAAGTACAAGCAGACGGCGTAAGATATACAACCTGTAGCACTTGTAATGGATCAGGACAAGTAATGCGAGTTACCAATACTATTTTGGGAAGAATGCAAACGGCAGCAACGTGTTCAACCTGTCAAGGAGCAGGGCAAAGTATTAGCTCTAAACCTAATGGTTCTGACGCCAACGGATTGGTTGTAAAAGAAGAAACAGTTTCAATTCAGATTCCTGCTGGAGTTACAGAAGGCGTACAATTAAAAGTAGCTGGAAAAGGAAATGAAGCACCAGGAGAACATGCGGTTTCTGGAGATTTATTAGTACTGATTGAAGAAATTCAGCATGAAACCTTAAAAAGAGAAGGTACAAATATTCATTACGATTTATACATTGATTTTTCTGAAGCTGTTTTAGGAGTCAGCAAAGAAGTAGAAATTGTAACAGGAAAAGTAAAAATAAAGATTGAGGCAGGAACTCAATCGGGTAAAATTCTTCGACTAAAAGGAAAAGGATTGCCAAGTATTGAGCGTTATGGAAATGGAGATTTCTTAATTCATATCAATGTTTGGACACCACAAGAATTATCAAAAGAGCAACGAGAGTTTTTTAATAAGATGCAGGGAGATGAAAATTTTGCGCCAAACCCTAAGAGGTCTGACAAATCATTTTTTGAAAAAGTAAAAGACATGTTTTCATAGAAAACCACATTTCTTAAGTAATAGAGACCGTTCAATCTAATTGAACGGTTTTTTTGTAGCAGACATTCTAAATAAAACTGTATTTTTGCAGCGTAAAAAATAAGCAGGTCTATCTTATCGCTTTATGTTGAACTTGTTTCATACTAAAGAGGAAAGTCCGGACACCATAGGGTAGCATAGCGGATAACATCCGTCCGACGTAAGTTGAGGACAAGTGCAACAGAAAGCAAGTACAGTTCGGCTGTAGTGAAACCAGGTAAACTCTATGCGGTGCAATGCCACGTATATTGGAGCTCCGTTCCGATAACTCGGAACGGAAAAGAATGACTCGTTCAATTTCAAGGGGTGGGCAGATGGATTCTAAGAGTAATTTTAGAACTAGATAAATGATAAGACTTTGTTCCGATAAGTATCGGAATTAGAGACAGGATTCGGCTTACTGACCTGCTTTTATTTTTTGCTTTATATCAACTTGATAAAATACATTGGTTTTTTACCTTTATATTTATTGAATTATCAAAAACAGCTCTTTTAATTATTTATTTTACATTCGTATTTCCAATTCGCTGTTTATTTTATAATTTCAATAGAAAATTGTACTTTTGCACTACCACAAAAATTAAACAATTACAGATATGGCGTTCGATATAGATATGATTAAAGCGGTTTATTCCAACGTAGTTGAAAGAGTAGATAAAGCTCGCGAAATTACAGGAAAACCACTAACACTTGCAGAGAAAATTTTATACAGCCACCTTTGGGATGGAAATCCAGCAAAAGCATTTGCTAGAGGAAAAGATTATGTAGATTTTGCTCCTGATAGAATTGCCTGTCAAGATGCTACTGCACAAATGGCCTTATTGCAATTTATGCAAGCCGGTAAAAAAAATGTAGCAGTACCAACAACAGTGCATTGTGATCATTTAATTCAAGCAAAAGTAGGTGCCGGAAAAGATTTACAAGCAGCCTTAAACAGTAGTAATGAAGTATTTAATTTTTTAGAATCCGTTTCTAATAAATACGGCATTGGTTTTTGGAAACCTGGAGCAGGAATCATCCATCAAGTGGTCTTAGAAAATTATGCATTTCCAGGAGGAATGATGATTGGAACCGATTCTCATACGGTAAATGCAGGAGGATTAGGAATGGTTGCTATTGGAGTTGGTGGTGCAGATGCGGTAGATGTAATGGCAGGAATGGCTTGGGAACTAAAATTCCCCAAATTAATTGGTGTCAAATTAACTGGAAAACTATCGGGTTGGACAGCTCCAAAAGATGTGATTTTAAAAGTGGCTGGTATCCTTACAGTTAAAGGAGGTACGGGTGCCATTGTTGAATATTTTGGAGATGGAGCCATTTCTATGTCTTGTACAGGGAAAGGAACTATTTGTAATATGGGAGCAGAAATAGGAGCTACCACGTCTACATTTGGGTATGATGCATCTATGGAACGTTATTTACGTGCTACAGACAGAAACGATGTGGCAGATGCCGCCAATGAAATAAAAGAATACTTAACGGGTGATGCAGAAGTATATGCAAATCCTGAGCAGTATTTTGATGAAGTAATAGAAATTAACTTATCAGAATTAATGCCACATATCAACGGTCCGTTTACTCCAGATTTAGCGACAGAAGTTGGATCAATGACTGAAAAAGCAACCAAAAATGGATGGCCAATAAAAGTTGAATGGGGCTTGATAGGTTCTTGTACAAACTCTTCGTATGAAGATTTATCTCGCGCTGCTTCTATTGCACAACAAGCGATTGATAAAGGGATAGAAATGAAATCTGAATTGGGAATCAACCCAGGTTCAGAGCAAGTTCGATATACGGCAGATAGAGATGGTATTTTAGAAGTATTTGAAAAATTGGATGCGAAAATATTCACCAATGCTTGTGGACCATGCATTGGTCAATGGGACAGAAGAGGTGCAGACAAAGAAGAAAAAAACACCATCATACATTCGTTCAATAGAAACTTTTCTAAACGCGCAGATGGAAATCCAAATACACATGCCTTTGTGGCATCACCAGAAATGGTTGCTGCAATCTCCTTGTCTGGTAGATTGGATTTTAATCCGCTGACAGACACGTTGACTACTAAAAACGGGGATGAAGTATTGTTAGATGAGCCTAAAGGGTGGGAGCTTCCTGAAAAAGGATTTGCAGTTGAAGATGCTGGGTTTATAGCCCCTGAAAAAGACGGAAGTCATGTAGAGATTTCAGTAAGTCCAGATTCTGAAAGGTTGCAATTATTAACGCCATTTATTCCATTAGGAACTACGATTAATGGTGCCAAATTATTAATAAAAGCACACGGAAAGTGTACGACAGATCATATTTCTATGGCGGGACCTTGGTTGCGCTTTAGAGGGCATTTAGATAATATTTCTAACAACTGTTTGATTGGAGCCGTAAATGCATATAATATGAAAACGAACTTTATAAAAAGTCAGTTGGATAGCAATTATGATGCAGTGCCAAAAACGGCACGTGCTTATAAAGCAGCTGGTGTAAAAACAATTGTAGTTGGAGACCATAATTATGGAGAAGGATCTTCTAGAGAACACGCTGCGATGGAACCACGTCATTTGGGTGTTGCTGCAGTATTAGTAAAATCTTTTGCACGTATTCATGAAACAAACTTGAAAAAACAAGGAATGTTAGGGTTGACCTTTGCCAATGAAAACGATTATGATCTTATCCTAGAAGACGATACGTTTAATTTTGTTGACTTGAATGAATTTGCACCAGGAAAACCTTTGACATTAGAAGTTGTTCATTTAGATGGAAGTACAGATATGATTCTTGCGAATCATACCTATAACCAAGGACAAATTGAATGGTACAATGAAGGTTCTGCATTGAACTTGATTAAAAAAGCAAATGCTGCTTCATAACAATGGCTACTAAATAGTTAAAAAAGGCTCCATATTTTGGGGCTTTTTTTGTGATTTGAAAATGGTCATTTGGGTAAGTTTTCAAAAGGTTCCATTAATAAATTTCTATTCACCAAAATACTTCATCAAATCACTTTCAGCAGCGATATAACCAAATGAATTCCATGCTTTGCTATTGACAATTTCTATTAAAACCTGATGAGACTTTTCTTTCTTGCCATTGTAAAAATACCAGCTTGCCAATCCATATTTTATAGCATCTGATGATGGGTTACCTCCTTCAGTTTCTAGAGATGTGATAGGTGTAAGTCCTTTATAAAAGGTACATAAATCATGATAACTCATGTTTTCAATAATATCAACTTCTAATTTTATAGGTTCTAACACTTTTTTAGCCATTTCGATATTTCCTAAGCGTCGTTGGTTCATGTATAACCAGTGTGTACTCGAAACAATATTATCATCATTATCTCCTGAATTTCTACAATTTAAATACGCTTCATACGATTTCTGATAGTCGTGTTTTAAATAATAGGCCAAGCCTAAATGATACCAAATATTTCCATGCAATGTACTTATGGGTATGTTTCTTGCGTTGGGTAAACCATCTGGTTCAATTTCATTCTCTGTTCCTTTGATTAACTCAACAGCTATTAAATAGTCTTCTATAGCTTCATCAAACTTACGAATTGAAATGTATCGATGTCCTCTGTGGCGGTATAATTTTGGATTGTTTGGGAACTTTTTAATTCCATTTGAATAAATTTGAATTGCCTCTTCATACTTCGCTAAATAAGCTGTTCTTCTACCATACCAAATAATATTTTCTGGTTCATTTGGATTGTTTTCGAATTCTTTTTTTGCTGTTGCATAAAGGTCTAACATCTTTTGTGATGGTGTACTGATAGTGAATTTCTTTCCTAAAGGGGAAACAAATACGTTGTTTTCAATTATTTGTGCTTGTTTTTTCTTCTTTTTCTCTTTCTCGTTTTTACAACTAGCGAGATTTGTAATAAGAAATATGCAGATAGCGAATAATTTTAAATGATTTTTCATGTGTACTATGAATTGGTTAGGAACTAAAGCAGTTGTGTGAAAGATAATTTTTTTTATTCTAAATATGCACTCAAAAATAAAAAATTATAATTCATTGAATTATGGCTAGTAGAATAGTATGACTTTTTTAGACCTATAACCAAGGACAAATTGATTGCTTCAATGAGGCTTCTGCATTGAACTTGATTAAAAAAGAAAATGCGTAAGCAGATTTAAATAGTAAAATAAACTCCTAAAGAAATTTAGGAGTTTATTTTTGCAGTTTCCTCTGCTTGTAAATCATTAAGGATATTTACTATAATAGTACAGCCTTTTTTTAGTTCTTCATCAGAAATGGTTAAAGGAGGTGTAATTCTAATGGCTTTGCCTTCAAATAGCAACCAAAAAAGCAATAAGCCTTTGTCCAATGCTTTTAAAATGATTTTAGAAGCCAATTTAGGGCTTTCAACGAATACCGCAAGCATCAGTCCTTTTCCTCGTATTTCTTTGATAGCAGGATGTTTTAAATAGCTTCTAATCAATTGTTCTTTGCGCAAGCAATCAGCAATTAGGTTTGTGCTTGTCAATTCAGTAAGGGTTGCCAAGCCTGCTGCGGCAATCACAGGATGTCCTCCAAACGTAGTAATATGCCCCAGTTTAGGGTTTTCTTGAAGTGTATCCATGATTTTTTTACGAGCAATAAATGCTCCAATTGGCATTCCGCCACCCAAGCCTTTACCAGCCACCAAAATATCTGGAACCACGTTAAAGTTTTCAAATCCCCAAAAGGTGCCTGTTCTGCCAATTCCAGTTTGAATTTCATCTAAAATAAGCAAGGCGCCAACTTCTTGGCATTTAGCTTTTACTTTTTGTAAGTAATTGTCTGTAGGGACAATAAAACCAGCACCTCCTTGAATGGTCTCTAAAATAACGGCAGCGGTTTTTGTAGTGATCTGTTCTAAATCTGTAGCATTATTAAATTCGATAAAGTTGATTCCTGGAATCAACGGTCTAAAAGCACGGTTTTGCGCTTCTACACCACAAACACTCATGGCACCTTGTGTATTGCCATGGTATCCATTTTTGGCGGCAATAATTTCTGATCTTCCTGTAACCCGTTTGGCTAATTTTAAAGCGCCTTCAGTAGCTTCTGTTCCAGAATTTGTTAGGTACACAGAAGACAATCCTTTTGGCAATGTACGTGCCAACATTTTACAGAGCGCTAGTTGTGGCTCTTGAATGAATTCTCCATACACCATTACATGTGTATAGGCATCCACTTGTTTTTTGATGGCTTCTGATACTTTTGGATGGTTATGGCCCAAGGTATTTACAGAAACTCCTGCAATAAAATCGAGATAAGACTTGCCAGCTGTGTCATACACATAAGAGCCTTTTGCGTGAGAAACCTCTAAAGCAAGTGGGTGTGGAGAGGTTTGTGCTTGATATGTTAAGAAATCAGAATTCATATCAGTGCTTTTTTCTTTTTACATCTGTATCAAAATGTTCTATTTTTTTTGGCTGTTTTTTTGTCGGAGTTTTATCTGAACGAAGATTTTTTGTTCCTTTGATAAAAATATCTTCCATACGAAGCGGTTGCTCATCTTGTCTCCAAACAAAGCCTTCTAATTTTCGATCTTTTTCGGGCAATTCTTTTGGTGGATACGATTTTCCTTCAGGTTTTTTTATGTATTTAATCCAATTGATTTTACCAGTATCGTCCAATTCAAACTCAATAGAACTGCATTCTTGTTTGGTAATTGTTTCTATAATTCCCTTTTCATTTCTATTATAAAAAACAACTTCTGCGTTTCCTTTTACCAAAAAATATTTAAGTTTTCCTTCAATGAACTTCCCGTACATATTTCTTCCTTTGATTTGATTGTAGGTAGCAACGTCATCAATAATAGTGTCTAACTGAACAATCAGTGCATTTCCTAAAATCTTTAAAGAATCTAATTTTTCTGTTTCTATATTGTTTAATAACTGAATGCTATCTCCAGTAATTTGGTTTTTGTCTGACCATAAAACAGGATTTCTGTACATACGAGTGAGGCCACTTTCTTGATTGGTATGGATAGAATCACATTTGCCTTGTAAATCAGACTTAAAAATTTTCACATCATGATAAATCCTTACAATTCTCTTTTCTGTCTTTCCTGTAATTAGAATTTTATCTCCGTGTATGTACATGGAATCTTTATCGATTTCTGTAATTGCAACTGCTTTTTTTATAATAAAAACAGAATCTTTCAACTCAAAATATTCTGCATAATTTCCCTTTGCTACAAAATTCTGAACCGTATCAACCAATTTCATGTGGTTGGTTGCAGAAGCAAAGCCTTTGAATTTATCATAATACAAACTATCGCCTTCAATGGTTCTGTCGGTAAAGAAAATTTTTGGATTTTTGATGAAATGAGAAATCTCTCTCTTAGTATCGTAAAAACCTCTTTCAGTATAAATGGTGTTGTCTTTTCCTTTGATTGTTGAAGGGCCGTATAAATAGGCAAAGGCAGAATTTGTATAATAATCTAAATGATTTGATTTTAAGATATGCTCAGGATTTGTAACAACTACTTTAGAGGTTGCTGTAAATTTCTTTTCTTTTAAATAATAGTCTCCAACTTTACTCTTAAGTGTATTTGTGGCGTCTTTAATGATGGCAGAATTCTTATAGAATAATTTTTGCTGAGCTCTGTCAAAATGCAAGGTGTCTGTAGTCAAGGTCATCTGTGGATCTGTCAAAACAACATTTCCCCAAGAGAGCACTTGTTTTGAATTTCCATCATAATCTGTATAATTACTTGTTTGTGTGATGGTATCGCCTTGTCTGATAGTGACATTTCCAATGGCTTTAAAGAAGTTTGATTTTTTATAAAAAAAAGCTTGGTTGCACGTTAAAACAGCACCTTCGTGCTCAATGGTAACAAGACTGTCATTGTCCTTTAGCAGAACCGTTGCTCCAGGGAATTTTTCTTCATCAGTATAGCTGATACCAGAATATAAGATGTTGATTTTTTTCGCTTGCGAAAAGCCAACGAAAGAAATGAATAAAAAAAGAAAGGGAATTATGCTTTTCAAATTGAATGATTTTTCACAAAAATACTAAAAAGAAGGTTGTTTAGGATTAAAGAAAAGTGAAAGTTTTACATCCAATCACTGAATTTACAGAATTCAGAAAAAAATGATTAAAATCATATGCTAAAGGAATAGGGATTGCCTAATTTTGTGAAAATAAAAAACACACGGTAATGAAGTCAACATTTGATTTATCAAAAGAAGAAATGAAAGCATATGGATATAAAATTATTGATATCCTAGTTGAGCATTTTGATACGTTAGAATCTAAACAGCCTGTTTGCAAAGCCTCAAGAGAAAAAATGGACAGTATTTTTTTACAAGAAGCTCCAGATAAGGCGACACCAGCTAATGAAGTGTTGGATTTTGTAATGAAAAATGTGATGCCTTATGCTACGCTAACGTCTCATCCAAAATCCTATTCATTTGTGCCTGGGCCAAGCAATTATATAAGCACGTTGGCAGATACATTGGCTACAGGTTTTAATATTTTTTCTGGTGGATGGGTTGGATCTCCAGCGGCAGCAGAATTGGAAATTGTAACCATCAATTGGTTGTTGAAAATGTTTAGCTTTCCTGTCGCCAAAGGAGGAGGGATTTTTACAAGTGGTGGTTCTATGGCTAATTTAACGGCGTTGGTAACAGCTCGTCGAATTAAATGCGGAGATGATTTTTCGAAGGCAGTAATTTATTTATCAGACCAAGCACATTCATCAAATATAAAAGCCATTCGTGTTTTAGGGTTTAAGAAAGAACAAATTAGAATTATACCGACAGATTTAGAATTTAAAATTAGTTTTAATAAATTAAAAAATGCGATTGCTAAAGACAAGCTAGAAGGGAATAAACCCTTTTGCATATTGGCTTCAGCAGGAACTACAAATACGGGTACAGTGGATCCATTAGATGCCATTGCTGATATTTGTGAAAAGGAAAACTTATGGTTTCATGTGGATGGCGCTTATGGTGGAGCAGCCATATTGTCTAAAAAAGGAAGTACTGTTTTAAAGGGAATTGAACGAGCAGATTCATTAACTGTTGATCCGCATAAATGGTTTTTTCAACCTTATGAGATTGGTTGTTTACTAGTAAAGGATTCTTCATGGTTGAGCAGTGCTTTTAGTGAAAAACCAGAATATTTGAGAGACATAGAAGGCAATGAATCCGAAATTAATTTTTATGATTACGGAATTCAATTGACAAGACGTTTTAGGGCGTTAAAGTTTTATATGTCGATTAAAACGTATGGTTTGAATGCTTTTAAAGAGGCCATCACATACAATATTGACTTGGCGGAAGAAACGGAAGAAATACTTCGGAAGAGTAAAGAATGGGAAGTTATTTCTCCAGCAACGTTAGCCGTTATTAATTTCAGATATCATCCATTAGGGTTGGAATTGTCAGAAAAGGAATTGGATGCTTTGAATCAAGAAATTTCTAGGAGAGTTGTCGCTTCAAAAGAAGCACTTTTGGTGACGACCATTTTACAAAATCAAGTAGTGTTAAGAATGTGTTTGATCAACCCTAAAACAACAATTGAAGACATCAAAGAAACCTTTTTACAATGTACTACTTTTGCGAAAGAGATTCTTAAAGAGCGGAATGAAGCATAAGGTTCTTATAGGTATTATGGAAACAAAACAAACTTATAATAAATGCTTAATAGTGGTGTGTTAAACATTTAAGAAACAGGAATTAAATATAAAAAAAACGCTTAGAATTTCAATAACTCTAAGCGTTTTTTATTTCTTATCGAACAATTGTTTGTTTTCTATCAGGCCCTACAGAAACTATTTGAATAGGAACTCCAGTCTCTTTTTCTATAAATGCCACATAATCCAATAAATTTTGAGGCAATTGATCTGCCGATGTCATTTTAGTCAAATCTTCATCCCAGCCTTTAAACTCAGAATAATTTACAGAAACATTTTCGGGCTCAATATTGTAAGGGAAATGTGTTATTTTTGTTCCTTTATAATTGTAAGAAGTACATATTTTTAAGGTGTCAAAACCAGAAAGAACATCTCCTTTCATCATCATCAATTGTGTAACTCCATTGATGTCAACGGCGTATTTTAACGCCACCAAATCTAGCCATCCACAGCGTCTTGGTCTCCCTGTAGTAGCGCCAAATTCGTGACCCACTTTTGCCATTCTAGCACCATCTTTATCAAATAATTCAGTAGGAAAAGGTCCAGAACCAACTCGAGTCGTATAGGCTTTGAAAATTCCAAAAACCTCACCAATTTTATTTGGAGCAACTCCTAAACCGGTACACGCACCAGCTGCTGTTGTTGTAGATGAGGTAACAAATGGATAGGTTCCAAAGTCAACATCTAGTAAAGAACCTTGCGCTCCTTCAGCTAAAATGGTTTTATTTTCTTTGATAGCATTGTTAAGATATGCTTCGCTATCAATAAATTGCAATTGTCTTAGTTTTTTAATTCCTTCAGAAAACTCTGCTTGCAATTCTGCCAGGTCATAGTCTAATTGAACATCAAAATGAGCTAGCATTTTTAAATGTTTCTTTGTTAGATTTTGGTATTTCTCTTCCCAATTATCTAATTCTAAATCTCCAACACGAATCCCATTTCTTCCCGTTTTGTCCATATATGTTGGACCAATACCTTTTAATGTAGAACCAATTTTAGCTTTTCCTTTTGCAGTTTCTGAAGCAGCATCAAGTAAACGGTGTGTTGGTAAAATTAAATGTGCTTTTCTAGAAATTAACAATCTAGAGGTGTAATCGATGTTGTGTTTGTCTAGATTCTCTAGTTCTTTTTTGAAAATTACAGGATCAATTACTACGCCATTTCCCACTACATTCAATGCCGTTTTATGAAAAATTCCAGATGGAATTGTATGTAATACATGTTTTGCTCCGTCAAAAATCAGCGTATGCCCAGCATTTGGACCTCCTTGAAAACGAGCGATAATATCATAATTTGTAGTAAGAACATCTACAATTTTTCCTTTTCCTTCGTCTCCCCATTGCAATCCGAGTAATAAATCTACAGCCATTTAGTTGTGTTTGTGTGTTGTTGTTAGTTTTTTTTGTCTTGTTTTTTTGTTCCGTAAAAATAAAGCGAATGATTGTGAATATCAATATTAAAAACTTCTTCTATCGTTTTTTTGATAGTTTGTATTCTTGGATCACAAAATTCTATGACATCTCCAGTATCTGTTAAGATTACATGATCGTGTTGTTTGTCAAAATAACTCTTTTCGTAATGGGCCATTGCCTGATTCCCAAATTGGTGCTTACGAACCAAATTAGATTCCAATAATAAATCGATGGTATTATAAAGTGTAGCTCTACTAACGCGGTAGTTTTTATTTTTCATATTGATATACAAAGATTCAATATCAAAATGCTCTTTCAAATCATAAATCTCTTGAAGAATTGCAAATCTCTCTGGAGTTTTTCTATGTTTTTTAGATTCTAAAAATGTAGTAAAGACTTTTTTTACAATGTCTTGATTTTCTTTTGTCCCCATTTTTCTAAATTTTACGAAACGACAAATTTAAGCTTATTTATTTATATAAAAAGTATTTTTATAAAATGATATTTACAATGTGTTCACCCGTTTTACTTTTTGTACGCCATCCACTTTTTTAATGTTCATAATCAATTTATTAAGTTGTGTTTTATTTTTAATGCTAACGGATAATTTCCCTTCAAAAACACCTTCATTTCCAGTAATGTTGATTGTATGAATTTGAACATCCATCGTGTTAGAAATAATCTTGGTCAGGTTATTTATAATCCCCTTTTTATCAATTCCGCTAATAGACAAAATAACTTTAAACTCCTCTTTAGAAGAATCTATCCATTTTGCAGTTATTATTCGGTACGCATAATTTGATTGCATAGAAATAGAATTAGGACAATCTTTTTTGTGCACTTTTATACCTTCATTAATGGTAATAAAACCAAAAACCTTATCACCAGGAATCGGATTACAGCATTTTGAAATGGTATAATCCAATCGCTCATCTTCTGTCCCAAAAACGAGGGCATCAAAGTTAAGGGTTGTTTCTTCTTTTTCAACAAACCCTTTGGAAGGACTTCTCTTTAGTTTGCTCTTGAAAAAGCTAATAAATGCATTGCTTTTCTGAGTAACAAAAGATTTTAATTGTGTGTTGTCTATGGCGCCATTACCAAATCGATAGAATAGATCAAAGCTTGTTTTCAACGAAAAGTAACTAACCATTTCATTGATAACTTTTTCATTCAATGTGATTTTTAGATGACGTAATTTTCTTGTTAAAGTTGCCCTTCCTTCGTTGGCAATTTCTTTTTCTTTTTCTTTAAGTGCCGCCTTTATTTTTGTCCTAGCTCTCGCGGTAATTACAAAATCTAGCCACCTCACATTGGGTTTGTTTATAACTGCTGTTTGCACTTCTATATGATCCCCGCTTTTCAAGATATGACTTAATGGAACTAATTTTCCGTTTACTTTTGCGCCTCTACATTTTAATCCAACATCTGTATGCACAGAAAAAGCAAAGTCGAGAGCAGAAGCTCCTTTTGGCAACGACTTTAAATCTCCTTTTGGGGTAAAAACAAAGATTTCTTTAGAATACAAGTTCAATTTAAAATCTTCGACAAAATCAACCGCATTGATGCTTTGATTTTCTAAGGTTTCTTTTAATTTATTTAACCAACCATCTAATCCCTCTTCTTTTAAGTTGCCTTGTTTGTATTTAAAGTGTGCTGCATATCCTTTTTCAGCAATTTCATCCATCCGTTCAGAACGAATTTGTACTTCAACCCATTTGTTTTTCGGACCAATCACAGTAATGTGCAAGGCTTCGTATCCTGTAGATTTAGGCTGAGAAATCCAATCTCTAAGTCGGGAGGGATTGGGTTTGAAGAAATCTGTGACGATGGAATAGATTTTCCATGCATCAAATTTTTCGTCTTTAGAAATGGGTTTAAAAACAATTCTAATGGCAAATTTATCGTAGACCTCTTCGTAAGAAACATTTTGCTTTCGCATCTTTCTACGGATAGAAAAAATGGATTTAGAACGCCCTTTTATATCATATTTAAAAGCCTCCTTCTTCAAGGCGTTGTCTAATGTTTCAGCAAACGAATCTATGTATTTTTGCTGCTCTTCTGTGCTTTCATTTACCTTGCTTAAAATATCTGAATACACTTCTGGTTCAGTATACTTTAAACCCAAATCTTCCAATTCGGTTTTAAGATTGTAGAGCCCTAATCGATGTGCAAGAGGCGCATAGATATATAAGGTTTCAGAGGCAATTTTAACTTGTTTATCTGCAGGCATCGCATCCATTGTTTGCATATTGTGCAATCTGTCTGCAATTTTTATCAAAATAACACGTACATCATCATGTAGTGTGAGTAACATTTTTCGAAAATTTTCTGCCTGAATAGAAAAATCTTTGTCTTTTTTTAAGTGCGATATTTTTGTCAGTCCGCTAACAATTCGCGCAATGTTTTCGCCAAACAATCGTTCCATATCTTCTATGGTATACTTGGTATCTTCTACAATATCATGCAATAAAGCAGCAGCAATAGAGGTAGCTCCCAAGCCAATTTCATAAGCCACAATTTTAGCAACGGCTATCGGGTGATAAATATAAGGTTCTCCCGTTTTTCTACGTTGTTTACTATGTGCATCAACAGCAATATCAAAAGCAGTACGAATTAATTTTTTATCCTTTGCAGATAAATCTTGATACGTTCCCTTCAATAAGTCTTTATAGCGTTTTGCTATTTCCTTATTTTCATCTTCTATAGTTGCTGTGTAGCCCATTAATTAAAAGTAAACCAAAGAAATTGAATGCGCAAGTCTTTTTTGATGTTTGATAAAAATCAGTGCTTTTCTAAATTCTGAACACGTTCTAATAAAGTGGGGTGTGAATAATGTACAAAAACGTAAGCAGGATGAGGCGTTAAATTGCTTAAGCTGTTTTTCGATAGCTTTTTTAAAGAACGGATTAGCGATTCTCCACTAAAGGTTTCTTTTGCAAAGTTATCTGCTTGGTATTCAAATTTTCTAGAAAGGTTGTTCATTAATAATCCTGTAATTTCAGAAATAGGAGTATATAAAACACCAAAAGCAACCAAACCTATATGAAATGAAGGTGTGGCGATACCCAATGCATTTGATAATAAGGGAGCATCAATAAATAAGGAGAAAATATAAAACGTAAGTCCTGTTAATAGGCTAGAAACAATGAAGTTGAAAATAATGTGTTTTCGTTTGTAATGACCAACTTCGTGTGCCAATACTGCTACAATTTCATCTATTTCTAAATCATTGATTAAGGTATCAAATAGGGTAATTCTTTTTTGCGAACCAAATCCAGAAAAATAAGCGTTGGCTTTTGTAGATCTTTTAGAACCATCAATGACAAAAATATTGTCTAAGGTAAATCCAACTTTTTGAGCGTACTTTTCAATTGCTGTCTTTAACTCGCCTTCTTCTAAAGGTGTTTGCTTGTTAAATAGCGGGACAATAAGTTTTGAGTAGAACAGGTTCATGATTAACGAAAAAGTAGTTATCAAGCCCCAAGCATACAACCAAAATTGATTTCCCGCAAGTTGATACAACCAAATAATTGCCGATAAAATTCCACCACCAAGTAGCACTGTCATAAACATCCCTTTTACTTTGTCGATAAAATAGGTAGCTTTTGTGCTTTTGTTAAATCCGAATTTTTCTTCAATAACAAAGGTTTTGTAGTAGGAAAAAGGCAAGGTTAAGATGCTGGATCCGAGCATGATAATTCCAAAGAAAATCAAGGAAATTACAATTTCATTTTCCGAATAATTTCTTGCAAATTCATCTACAAATTTAAAGCCATCAAAAAAGAAAAAAGCCAAGGTTAATAGCAAAGAAAATAAGCTTGCTAAGTTAGAAAATGTTGCATTGGTCTTTTTATAGGCTTGCGATTTTTTATAAGCTTCCAATTCATACACATCGCTCAATTCGTCAGGAATAGTAGCGTCAAAACGCTTGCTATTCAACGTGTCTATAATCTTGTCAAAAATAAAACTGATTACTAAAATTGCAATAAAAATATAGAATAGGGTAGTTGCTGTCATCGTATTAATTAAAATTTCGTTGTCTTTTTGCTTCAAAAATCACAATGGCTGCAGCCACCGAGACGTTCATAGAATCTATGTGTCCTTGCATCGGAATGTTGATGTTTTGTATGGCGGCATCTCTCCATTCTTGAGATAAACCTATAGCTTCTGTACCCACAACAATGGCAGAAGGTTTCGTGTAATCTTCTTTCGTGTACACATTTGAGTTCTGCAAGGTGGTACAATAGATATTGATGTTGTTTTCTTGTAAAAAGGCAATGATCTCTTGAGAAGTTCCCGTTGCAATCTGATTGGTAAACAAACAGCCTACACTTGATCGTATGCTATTTGGGTTGTACAGATCTGTTGTTGGATTGGCAATAAAAACGGCATCAACATTAGCGGCATCGGCAGTTCTTAAAATGGCACCTATGTTTCCTGGTTTTTCAGGAGCTTCTGCCACCAAGATTAATGGATTCTCAGAGGTAAGTTGAATCTTTTCTAATGAGAAGTCTTTGGTTTTCAGGACTGCAATAAGTCCTTCAGTAGAATCTCTATAAGCTAGTTTTTGATAGACCTCTTTGGTAATTTCTATATACGTTGTTGCTTTTATGAGTTTCCGTACTTCCTCTTCAGAAATCAAATCGGTATAAAATAATACCGTGTCAATTACATACCCTCCAGAAATCGCTAATAAAATTTCTCGTTTTCCTTCTACAAGAAACAGGCCTGTTTTTTTACGCTCTCTAGATTTTTCTTGGAGCTTCAGCAATTGTTTTATATACGGATTTTGGGTGCTAGAGATGTGCTTCATAAAGACAAAAATACATCTAAAAAAGTTGTTATACCATTTTTCTTTTACACTTACTGTAAAAAAAGGCTCTGAAAAAATTCAGAGCCTTTTAGCGGTTAAAAAGAAACGACTTAGTCGTTTTTTTGAGCTTGATACTTGTCAGAATACCGTTTCCATAATATTGTTTGATGTGATTCTAAACTGATTTTCCTTCCCTGTATAAAGGCATCTGTTAATTGATTGGTTCTCATGTCTAAGGCATCACCTATAGAAATAAATAAGGTGGCAGATTTACCAACTGCAAGTGTTCCTACTTGATCGTCAATTCCTAATATTTTTGCAGTATTGGAAGTAATCAATTTTAAGGCTTCTTCTTTGTCCAGTCCATGTGCAGCATAGGTTCCTGCATAAAAAGGCAGGTTCCGTGTGTTCATTCGTTCCATTTGCCCTTCCATTCCAATACCTACTAACACACCTTTTTCGATTAATAATTTTGCTGTTCTGTAAGATAGATCGTAATCATCATCATCATTTCCTGGTATTCTGTGTGCTCTCTTTATAATCACAGCCACTTGATTTTTTACAAGAAGGTTGGCTACTTTATGAGCATTGTCACCACCAACAATCACTAGTTTTTTAATGCCGTTTTGAATGCAGAAATGAATGGCATCGATGATTTCTTTTTCTCCATTCACATGAATGAATAGTTTTTTAGAACCATCCAAGAGCCCTTGCATGGCTTCTAGCTCTAAATTTTTAGGGCTAGTGCTTTTTGGTAAGTAATTTTTAGCACTCGTAATATAGTCTGCAATTGTTACAATCGTTGCTGCATATTTTTTATTTGGTTTGGCGCTTTCACCCAACCACCAACGTCCAGGGTTGATGGTGTTTGGCCAATTCAAATGAATGCCATCGTCCATTTTAATCACAGCATCTTCCCAATTCCAAGCATCAAACTGTACAATAGAAGAAGTTCCTGAAATCATTCCGCCACGTGGAGTGATTTGCCCCATTAAAACACCGTTTGGGCGCATGCTTTCTACAACCTTAGATTCAGCATTATAGGCTATTAAACTGCGGATATGTGGTAGCATTGTACCAATTTCATCTTGGTCTAAGGTCGCTTTTACAGCATCAATCTCTCCCAGTCCTAAGGTAGCATTTGCGGCAATAAAACCTGGATATACATGTTTTCCTGTTGCGTTGATCACGGTTCCTATTCTCCCAATTTTTAGATGGGTGCTGCCCACAAACGTAATTTTTCCTTCAGAAAACATAATTAAGGAGTTTTCGATGATCGTTCCATCTCCTAAATGTGCAGTAGCTCCTTCAATCGAATAGGCTTTTGTTTGTTTAGAAGCCGGAGTTTGTTGTGCGAAACTATTTCCCATAATCATGAAAAATAGCATACTATATATCAATTGTTTTTTCATAATTTCTTTAGTTTAAAGTGATTTCTTCGGTGTCACAGGTCATTTCTCTTTTTACCTTCTTTTCAGGTTGTTGCACTTTGCCACCATTAATTTTCTCATGTAGCATCATGTTTATTAAAAGGCTACGTTCTTTTTTAATGGCTGCTCTTTTTGCCAAATCTTGTTGTAAATCAAAATAGATAATACCGTCAATAATGGTGGTTTGTGCTTTTGAATAGACAGACATTGGATGTCCTGTCCATAAAACAACATCAGCATCTTTTCCTTTTTTAATACTACCAACTCGATGGTCTATGTGCAATAATTTAGCAGGATTTAGGGTGACAAACTTCCAGGCTTCTAATTCAGAAACACCGCCATATTTAATTGTTTTAGCAGCTTCTTGATTCAATCTTCTAGACATTTCTCTGTCATCAGAATTAATGGCAACGGTAATTCCTTGGTTGTGCATAATCGCTGCATTAAAAGGAATGGCATCGTTTACTTCATATTTATACGCCCACCAATCTGAGAATGTAGAACCTCCAACACCATGTGCTTTCATTTTGTCAGCAACTTTGTATCCTTCTAATATATGAGTAAATGTATTGATGTTAAAATTGAATTTCTCAGCAACTTTCATCAACATATTAATTTCACTTTGCACATAAGAGTGACAAGTTACATAGCGCTCTTTGTTTAAAATTTCTGCCAATACTTCCATTTCCAAGTCTTTTCTGTAGGGGTTGCCGCTTTTCTTTAGCGCATCATATTCTGTTGCTCTTTGAAAATAATCTACATACACTTGTTCAACACCCATTCTAGTTTGTGGAAAACGAACACCAAATTGACTTCTTGATTGCTTTACGTTTTCTCCCAAGGCAAATTTGATAAACTTTGGTGCATTTGTATAGAGCATGTTTTTTGGAGATTCTCCCCATTTTAATTTAATGATTGCTGATCTTCCTCCAATTGGATTTGCAGATCCGTGCAACAGCTGAGCAGAAGTAACACCTCCTGCTAAATTTCTATAAATGTTTAAATCTGCCGAATTGATGCCGTCTTCCATGGTTACTTCAGCCACAGAGTTGTGTCCAGATTCATTTGTTGAAGAAAGTGCAATGTGTGTATGTTCATCAACAATGCCTGCCGTTAAATGCTTTCCTGTAGCGTCAATAACTTTGGCGCCACGTGCTTTTAGGTTTTTGCCTATTTTTGCAATTTTTCCATTTTTCAACAACACATCTGTGTGCTGTAAAATTCCTTCTTTTTCTCCTGTCCAAACCGTAGCATTTTTAAACAAAATGGTTTCTTGCTTAGGTTTGTTTAAAAAACCGTATCCCACATTAGGGTAGGTAACAGGAGTTACAAAAATCGGGTCTTGTTTTGTATCATTTTTCTTTTTCGTTATTTCTTTTTTTACGTCAGATTTAATGGCTGTCCAAGAAGATTCATTTCCGTCTTCATCTACGACTTTTCCAGAAAAAGAAATGGAGTCTTTGTCTAAGGTACCCACAAATCGGGTGAACCGCTTCGGGTTACTTTCGTTCGTTAAGGTGATTTGAATCCAGTTGTCTTGAAACGAAAATTTGGATTTTAATTTTTTATCGCCATTTTTTACAACGGCAGTTGGCTTACTCACTTTTCCTGAAATGGTTAGCTGAAGTTTTTGATTGTTATAATTCAACACATACGTTCCAGAAGCATCTTTTGTGTTCATGTTATTGATTACATTCTTAGCACCTTGCACCCAATTTTCATAAAGGATTGTTTTGGTATCAAAAATGGCTCCTGAAGTAATTAAGAAGTTGGCATAATATCCTTTTTTTAAACTTCCAATTTCAGTTGATTTCCCTAAAATTCTTGCAGGAACAGTGGTTAGTGCTTCCAACGCTGTGGTTTCGTTTAAGCCATATTTAATTGCTTTTTGAATGTTTTTTTGAAAACTAGCAATCGATTTTAGCGAATGTGCTGTAATCGAAAATGAAACCTTGTTTTTAGCCAATACCGATAAATTTGATGGCTCTTGATTCCATCTTCGCATATCATTTAGCTCTAATTGATTTGCCATGTATGGATCAGAAACATCGTAGGCTTTTCTAAAATTTACAGGAATAATGTAGGTAGCATTTGAGTTTTTGATGTCCTGAATATTCTCAAATTCAGTTCCGCTTCCTAGAATGGTATACTGGATTCCATTTTCATCACCAACCTTATCAGCTCTTAACGAGTAAAGGTTATTTCCTCCTGCGTCAAAAATCTGAACTAAATTTTTGTTTGTATTGAAAGCTTCTAAAGAACGGTCTTTGTTTTTTGCATTTCCTGAAGCGTACCAATCGGCATCAAAATAGACTTGTCTTAGCAATGCCGTTGATCCCATCAATGAAGTAGGGTAGGCTTGTCTTGACAACCTGCTTTTTCTGAACGATAAATATTGTGCAGAACGTGTGTCTAATATTCTATAGGCATTGGATGAATTTGAGTTCAAGGCTACCAAAAGCCCATTTCCACGTACAATTCCGTCTTGGACATGTGTATTTACAAGTCCAAAACCTGCTTTTAATAACCCTGTTGCTTTTTTAGCATCATAGTTAAAACTAGCAAATGCATCCGTTTCTGGTCTGATGTGGTCATTCCAATAAAAGCCTTTTCTACCAGCTTCATATTGTCTCACTCTACTAACGTTTTTTGGAGCAGTAGGCGTTTTGATTCCGAAGTTAGAGTATACATCAATAAATGATGGATAGATTGTTTTTCCAGAAAGATCAATTATTTGAGTTCCTTTAGGAATGGTTACTTTTTTACCGACAGCAACTACTTTACCGTCTTTTATAAGTAGGGTTCCTTTTTTGATCTGTTGTGTTGGGGTTACATAAATTTTAGCATTGGTAAAAGCGACAGCAGTATTTTTGGTCGTTTTAACACCTGTGTTTGTTGGAAAATAATCTTGAGCATGTAGCACAGAAGCACACATAAACAAGACTAAGAGCAGTGTTTTTTTCATTAGAAATGGTTTAGTTAATCAAGTAAATTTAGGCCAAAATGCTTAGGAATTGATTCCTTACTTAAACCTTTAACAAAATATTAAGAAACTTTAACAGCGTTTGCCGGTTTCTTATTGCTGCTTGCTTTGAAAGTATGCAATCAATAAATTCACCACATAACTATAAGATTGGACTCCTTTAGACTGTTTGTTTGCTTTTAGGTAAGAGTTGTATCCCTTTTTAACAAGGGGCTCAATAGGATTTTGGTATTGACGCCAAAAAGCAGCACTCGACCTAAAGTCTTTGATAATTCCTCTGTTAACAGTTTTCCAAAGTTCTTTTTCTAGTACAGGATCTCGTTTTCGAATTTCAGAAATTGCGTATCCGAAAGCCATTCGATATCCTGAATATTGAAAATACAAATCGTCATTAGAAACCGATGCGAGAAAACCGATAAAATTAGCTTCATTCTCTGCAGCAAAACCTAGTTGATGCGCCATTTCATGACAGGTTGTTGTTGGGGTTCCTGTCTTTGGAATTAGGTCATTTATATGTGCCTCTCCAGTTAAAGGGTTTAAATAACCCGCGGTTCCAATATAGGTTTGCAGCAAGCTCATTAACGAACTCTTTATGGAAGGACGTGTATAGGTCAACTGCGGATATGTCTTTGAAATAGTTGCATATCCATCAAGCGCTTTTGTATAAATTTCTTTCTGAGTATATGGTGTATGTACTTGAAGGCTGTCATTTTTTGCAAGCTTACGATGGATTGTATTGAAGTTTAAAATGATTTTTTCGGTGACCACTGTTAATTGTTCTGTTGTATAGTTGGCTTGTTTAAATCCTAAGTTTTTTCCCAAAGGTTCTCTGAAATAATTGAATCCCCAAAAGAAGTAAAAACAAAAATAAAGAACAGAAATGAAAGCTGTTAGGTGCAATAACTTAGGAATAAGATTTTTGAACCTGCTTTTGATCAAACGGAAAAAGAATCGCAACAATAAAAAGACTCCAATCGCTAAAAAAAGATCTCCTATAGAAAAAGGAATCCATCCAAAAATCACCCGAAAAAACGCACTAATATATGGGTAAATTCCGTTAGAGTAGTAGCGTTCTATAAAGTTAGGGTAGTTACTAATGAATTGCACAAATAGGATTTGAATTCCTAAAAAAAGGGAGAGATAGATCGTTGTTTTTTTGTGCTTCATAATGCCAAAAATAGGTAAATATTTGAATCATTCCATGTTATGAACAGGTTAATAACAATTTAATAAACAAAAAATGTGCATAAAGAAAATGAAAGCGACTCACCTTTTTATCAACCTAAAAAACTACATTTGTTCCTTATGGAAAAAGCGAAATATTTAGAAGGAAAAAAGATATATAAAACAAGAATTATCAGCTTAGAAAAAGGGAAAATCCCGCCACAAGCGGTAGATTTAGAAATTGCCGTTTTAGGAGCGATGATGATTGATAAAAAAGGAATTGATGACGTTATTGATATTTTGCATTCAGAAGTTTTTTATGACACCAAACATCAAGAAGTTTATGCTGCTATTTATACGCTTTTTCAAAATTCTGAACCTACAGACTTGCTTACGGTTTCTGCACAGCTGAGAAAAGACGGGAAGTTAGAAATGGTTGGAGGCGATTTTTACTTGATCAATCTAACACAAAAAGTAGCTTCTTCTGCACATATTGAATACCATGCGCGTATCATTTTACAAAAATACATTCAGCGTAAATTGATTAGCATTTCTAGCGATATTATAGAAAACGCATACGATGAAACCATCGATGTTTTTGACTTGCTAGACTTAGCAGAAGGAAAGTTGTTTGAAGTAACACAAGGAAACTTAAAAAAAGGTTATGAAGATGCGGGCGGACTTGTAAAACAAGCCTTGAAAAAAATTGAAGAAATTTCTGCAGAAGGCGGAATGAGTGGTTTGCAAACAGGGTTTACAAAACTAGATGCTTTGACTTCTGGTTGGCAGCCTTCTGATTTGATAATTATTGCTGCAAGACCCGGAATGGGAAAAACAGCCTTTGTTATTTCGATGGCAAAAAACATGTCGATAGATTTTGGATATCCTGTGGCATTATTCTCTTTAGAGATGTCTTCTGTACAGTTGATTATGCGTATGATTTCGAGTGAAACTGGATTGCCTTCAGAAAAACTTCGTAAAGGAAACTTGGAACCACATGAATGGGAACAATTGAATGTAAAAGTAAAACAACTATCAGACGCACCCTTATATATTGATGACACACCTTCGTTGTCTATTTTTGATTTGCGTGCCAAAGCAAGACGTTTGGTTTCACAACATGGTGTTAAGATCATTATTATTGATTATTTACAATTGATGACCGCTGGTGGGTCTGGAAAAGGAGGAGGAAATCGTGAACAAGAAATTTCTAACATTTCAAGAAACTTAAAAGCATTGGCAAAAGAGCTGGAAGTACCTGTAATTGCCTTGTCACAATTATCACGTGCCGTAGAAACCCGTGGAGGAAGTAAACGCCCATTACTATCTGATTTACGTGAATCTGGAGCCATTGAGCAAGATGCAGATATTGTATCGTTTATTTTTAGACCAGAATACTACGGAATGACAGAATGGGACGATGACGATCACACACCTTGTGAAGGACAAGGAGAGTTTATTGTTGCCAAGCATCGTAATGGCGGTTTGGATAATATTCGTATGAAATTTACAGGACATTTGGCGTTATTCTCAGATTTAGAAGAAGGTTTTAGCAGTGAATTCCAATCGAAGATGAACGAGGTATCTCCAGATCAATTCATCACACCAAAAGAGGCTTTCGGTACTGAAGAAGATGATGACGTGCCGTTTTAAAATTAATGTTGCATAAAAAACACCATTGAAAAAAATCCTTTCCATACTTGCTTTTTTACTGCTGTCAAATTCCATTTGGGCTTCCTTTATTTATGTGCCCATGAGTCATAACAATCAGAAGAATCATTTAAAAGCCTACGGAATAGTTTTTCTTTCTTTACAAAAAGGTGTCAAAGCAAAATGGTTGCTCAATTATGATGGAGGTGCATTTCTGATTGAAAACAGTGTTCTCGTCGAAAAGGAGTGCAAAATCAGAGGGGTTTCGTATCAAATCATTTCTGATGCCAAAGCACAATTGATTTTACAAGAAATTAGCAGTCCGTCAAAAAACATGGAAGCCGTTACGTTGGAGAAAGCACCGAGAATTGCGGTCTATTCTCCAAAGGACAAAACTCCTTGGGACGACGCTGTTACGATGGTCTTACAATATGCAGAGATTCCCTTTGATGTTATTTATGACGAAGAAGTATTGAATGATAAATTATTGCTGTACGAATGGTTACACCTGCATCACGAAGATTTCACAGGGCAATACGGGCGTTTTTACGGTGCTTTTAGAACGGCACCTTGGTATGTTGAGCGAAAACAAGACGCAGAGAAACTGGCTAAGAAGCTAGGATTCAATAAAGTATCTGAAGAAAAATTAGCTGTCAGTAAAAAGATTAGAGACTATGTGATTGGTGGAGGCTTTATGTTTGCCATGTGTTCTGCAACAGATAGTTTTGATATTGCATTGGCTGCTGAGGGAGTTGATATTGCTGAATCGATGTTTGATGGAGATCCATCAGAAGTGAATTACCAATCGAAAATTAACTATAACAATACGTTTGCTTTTAAGGATTTTACCTTGGTTCGGAATCCTACCACCTACGAGTTTTCCTCTATCGACATGACACAAAAACGTAAAATCCCGAGAACGTCAGATTATTTCACCTTGCAAGAATATTCTGCAAAATGGGATCAGGTTCCTACCATGTTAACGCAGAATCACACACAATTGGTAAAAGGGTTTATGGGACAAACGACTTCGTTTGAAAGAAGTTCTATAAAGTCAACCGTGCTAGTAATGGGAGAAAACAAGATCAATAGAGAAGCGCGGTATATTCATGGTACAAAAGGAAAGGGAATGTTTACTTTTTATGGTGGACATGATCCTGAAGATTATCAACATCGGGTAGGGGATCCCAAAACAGAATTAGACCTGCATCCAACGTCTCCAGGCTATCGTTTGATTTTAAATAATGTGCTATTTCCAGCCGCAAAGAAAAAGAAGCAAAAAACTTAAAATAGCCATTGCCAATTCCTTATTAATGAATTACTTTTGCCCCTAATAAACAAAACACACATGTCAACAACAATACAACGATTAGAAATTTTTACACAACAAGTTAGAAGAGATATTTTACGCATGGTTCATGCGGTTAATTCTGGTCACCCAGGAGGTTCTTTGGGTTGTGCAGAGTTTATTACTACTTTGTACCAAGAGATCATGGAATATTCTACAGATTTTAGCATGGACGGTAAAAATGAAGATGTGTTCTTTTTATCGAACGGCCATATATCTCCTGTTTTTTATAGTGTTTTAGCACATACAGGTTTCTTTAAGGTAGAAGAGCTGGCAACGTTTAGAAAGTTAAATACACGTTTACAAGGACATCCAACAACGCATGAAGGCTTGCCTGGAATTAGAATTTCTTCTGGTTCTTTAGGACAAGGAATGAGTGTGGGAATTGGAGTTGCTCAAGCAAAAAAAATAGATAGTGATCCTCGTATTGTATATACACTACATGGTGATGGTGAATTGCAAGAAGGTCAGGTATGGGAATCTGCTATGTATGCCGCTGGAAAAAAAGTTGACAATCTGATTGCTACAGTAGATTTGAATGGAAAACAAATTGACGGAGCTACTGATGATGTACTTCCAATGGGAAGTATCAAAGCAAAATTTGAAGCTTTTGGTTGGGATGTGTTAGATATAAAAGAAGGTAATAATATAGAAGCAATTCTGATTGGAATGGCAGATGCAAAATCTAGAACTGGTAAAGGAAAACCTGTTTGTGTGTTGTTACATACAGAAATGGGGAATGGTGTAGACTTTATGATGCATACACATGCTTGGCATGGAAAAGCACCTAATGATGATCAATTGGAAAATGCATTGGCGCAGAACCCTGAGACCTTAGGCGATTATTAAATCAGGTATTAGAAACTTAAATTATATAGATCCTACACAATTGGTGTAGAATTTTTTTGTGATTTATTTCACGTTTACTCAAAATAGATTTGTAAGCAAAAGCGTATCTTTACGTCAAATTCACCAATCAAAAATCATACATTAAAAATGAAAATAGGCATTGTTTGTTATCCAACATTTGGAGGAAGTGGAGTTGTTGCTACGGAACTAGGAATGGCCTTGGCTGATCATGGGCACGAAGTACATTTTATTACCTACAATTTACCTGTTCGATTGGATTTTATTTCTCACAATTTACATTTTCACGAAGTAATGATGGAAGAGTACCCATTGTTTGAATACCAGCCGTATGAGTTGGCGTTGTCAAGTAGAATGGTAGAAGTTGTTGAGAAACACAAATTAGAAGTACTGCACGTGCATTATGCGATTCCGCATGCTTATGCAGCCTATATGGCAAAACAAATGTTGAAAGCAAAGGGAATTGATGTGAAGATTGTAACTACGTTGCACGGAACAGATATTACCTTAGTTGGAAGTCACCCAAACTATAAAACGGCAGTAGAATTCAGTATTAATAATTCTGATGTAGTGACGGCAGTTTCTAAAAGTTTAAAAGAAGACACCTTGCGCTTATTCAATATTTCTAAAGAGATAAAGGTTGTTTATAATTTTATAGATATCGATAAATACGACAAAGAAAATAAAAGAGATTGTAAACGAAGTGCCTTAGCAAGACCGGAAGAACGTATTTTAACACATGTCAGTAATTTTAGACCTGTAAAAAGAACGAGTGATATCATTCGGATTTTTGATATTGTTCAACGGACAGTTCCTTCAAAATTACTAATGGTTGGTGACGGTCCAGAGAAAAGAAAAGCAGAAGTATTGGCAAAAGAACTGGGCATTGCTGACAAGGTTATTTTCTTAGGAAATAGTACTGAAGTTGCACGAATTTTATGCTATTCAGACCTGTTTATATTGCCTTCTAAAACAGAAAGTTTTGGATTGGCAGCTTTAGAAGCCATGGCAGCAAAAACAGCAGTGATCTCAACAAATGCAGGAGGGTTACCAGAAGTAACCGTTCATGGAAAAACAGGTTTTTTAAGTGCTATTGGCGATGTAGAAGATATGGCAGAAAATGCCTTAAAAATTTTAAAAGATGACGCTACACTAGAACAGTTTAAGAGCAATGCACAGGCGCATGCAAAACAATTTTCTTTGAAAAACATTTTACCTGTGTATGAAGATATTTATACTTCCTGTTCGGTTAAAGTTTAACTAAGAAGCGTAATATAGTAAGCTTTCTTTGATCAATTGGTTGTCTACTTGACAGTCGATGTTGGTTTTTTCTAAAGCGGTTAACAGCACAAAGTTTACTTGTCCGCTTACATTTTTTTTATCGTGCTTTAATAGCTCAATAATGGCATTAAAGTCTTCTTCTAGGATGTCAGTTTTTCCATAGATGTCAACAATAACCTTTTTAATTTCTGTAAGCGTGTCTTTTTGAAATCCAAGAGTTTCAGAAGATATAAAACACTCACAAACCATCCCGATAGCAATTGCTTCACCATGCGTTAGTACTGTTTTGTGCTCAGATTCTAAAAAATAAGATTCTACAGCATGCCCAATTGTATGTCCGAAATTTAAAATTTTACGAAAGTTTTTTTCTTTGGGGTCTTGTAAGACAACTTCGTTTTTTATTTCAATTGAACGATGAATCAATTCTGTAATATCTAAATTTTTAACATCCCTAATTTGATGGTATAAATTCACATCATAGGTCAAGCCATATTTGATGATTTCAGCAGTTCCAGAACGGATTTCTCTTGGAGAAACGGTTTGTAAATAATCCGCATCAACCACCACCATTTTTGGATTTGCAAACAAACCAACTTGATTTTTTAACACACCCAAATCAACACCTGTTTTCCCGCCAACAGAAGCATCAACCATACTTAACAGCGTTGTTGGAATGTTTACAAAGTCGATTCCGCGTTTATAGGTTGCGGCCACAAAACCACCCAAATCAGTAATCACACCACCGCCCAAAGTAATCAGTAAACTATGTCTGTCTGCATGTAACTCGGTAAGTACATTCCAAACACCAGTACAGGTTTCTATGTTTTTATTGATTTCTCCTGACTCAATTTCTATTAACTCAATAGGAGTATCTATTGCAAGATTTGAAATAAACTTCGGATAACAATCTTCAATAGTATGCTCATCAACCAATATAAAAACAGATGAATAGTTGTTTTCTGTAATTAATGCTGATAATTTTTCATATCCATTGTCTTGAAAATGAACAAAATAAGAAGCTGCTTTAATGGATTGCATTGGAAATAAATTTAAATGCAAATTAAGTGGAAAATATTGAATTATTTATGCTTTGTAAGTATCTTTGTTTGAATTAAAATACGATCATATTAGTTATGAAACTTTTTGACAATACAAAAATTGCTTTTTCATTGAAATCTGACTCGCAGTTAGAACGTGCTTATTTTTTGTTTAAAATGATTGAAAGTCAGCCATTAGTGCGAATAGGTGCAGCAGTCACTAATTTTGCATTGAAAGCGCATTTGCCTGTTGAGGGATTGATCAGGTCTACTGTTTTTGACCATTTTTGTGGAGGTGTTACAGAAGAAGATTGCTTGCCAACGATTGACAAGATGTATACTGAAAAAGTACATGCCATTTTAGACTATTCGGTTGAAGGGAAAGAAACCGAAGAACAGTTTGATCATGCACTTGAAAAAACATTAAAAACAATTGAATTTGCAAAAGAAAAAGCATCCATTCCGTTTGCTGTTTTTAAACCGACTGGTTTTGGACGTTTTGCATTGTATCAAAAAATAACTGAAGGAGACGAACTATCCGAAGCAGAAAAAAAAGAATGGAGTCGAGTAGTAGACCGATATCATACGGTATGTAAAATGGCGGAAGAAAAAGATGTTCCGCTATTAATTGATGCGGAAGAAAGCTGGATGCAGACGGCTGCCGATGATTTGATAGAAGAATTAATGGAGCTATACAATACAAAAAAAGCAATTGTTTTTAATACATTGCAAATGTACCGTCACGATCGATTGGACTACTTACAGCGCTTGTATCAAAGAGCCTGTGAAAAAGGATTTTATATTGGAATGAAAGTGGTTCGTGGTGCCTATATGGAAAAAGAGCGTGAACGCGCTGAAGAGAAAGAGTATCCATCTCCAATTTGCAAAGACAAAGAAGCTACGGATGATAATTATAATGCAGCAATTGTGTACATAATGGAACAACCAAAGATGGCACTGTTTGCAGGAACACACAATGAAGAAAGCTCTTACATGCTAATGGATTTAGCAAAGAAGCATCAAATACAACCAACGGATACACGTTTGTGGTTTGGACAATTGTATGGAATGAGCGATCATATTAGTTTCAATTTAGCAAACGAAGGTTATAATGTAGCAAAATATGTTCCTTTTGGACCTGTTAGAGATGTGATGCCGTATTTAATTAGACGTGCAGAAGAAAACACTTCTGTAGCTGGGCAAACTACTAGAGAACTCAGTTTGATAAAATCAGAAAAAAAACGTAGAAAGATCTAGTGAGTACGACTATTGATGATATAAAAGAGAGTATTCAGAAGAATAAAAAACGATTGGCCAAAGAGCTTCAAGAAAGCAAAGAGCTAGTTGCCTTATTGAGAAAATCTACGTTTAACAAACTTACCGAGGAAGAAAAAGAAAAGGTAAAAAAGCAATTGATAGACATCTGTAAAGCCATTCCTGCTTTTGCCGTTTTTATGCTTCCAGGGGGAGCACTTTTATTGCCGCTACTTATCAAGATTATTCCAGATATTTTACCAAGTGCATTTCGAGAAGATGATGAAACCGATGAGTCAGTAAATGAATGAGTTAATGGTTATTAGCAATGAACTGATGTAATAATAGTAATGAGGTAAAAGTTGAAAAGCGAGGTCATTTCGGGGAATTTTTACGACGAAGCAATCTCTTTACTCTTAACTATTCAGTTTTCAAACTCAACAATCCTTTAGGTAGCTTGCCTTTTCTAGCTTTTTGTCTTCTAACCCCCTCTTAAATCTTAAACTCGAAACTCGAAATTTTTAAATAATAAAACACTACTTTTGCAGCTTCAAAATAAGCAAGCATGCAATCAATTAGAAACATCGCTATTATAGCACACGTCGATCACGGAAAAACAACCTTAGTCGATAAAATTATCGATCAAGCAAAAATTTTAGATGATCGTAAAGAACGTAAAGAATTGTTATTAGATAATAATGAGTTAGAGCGTGAAAGAGGAATTACTATTTTATCTAAAAATGTATCTATAAACTATAAGGGTATTAAAATCAATGTGATTGATACTCCTGGTCACGCGGATTTTGGAGGAGAAGTAGAACGTGTATTAAAAATGGCAGATGGTGTGTTGTTATTGGTAGATGCCTTTGAAGGTCCAATGCCACAAACTCGTTTTGTATTAGGAAAAGCATTAGAATTAGGATTGACACCAATTGTGGTTGTTAATAAAGTAGATAAAGAAAACTGTACCCCAGATTTGGTACACGAAAAAGTATTTGACTTGATGTTTGCTTTAGATGCAACAGAAGAACAATTAGATTTTACAACCATTTATGGTTCTGCTAAAAATGGTTGGATGAGTACTGATTGGAAAGATGAAAAAGATAATATTACGGACTTATTAGATGCAGTAATTGAAAGTATTCCTGAAGCTCCATACAGAGAAGGTACTCCACAAATGCAAATTACATCGTTAGATTTTTCTTCTTTTACAGGAAGAATTGCAATCGGACGTTTATATAGAGGAGACTTGCACGAAGGAAAAGATTATATGTTGTGTAAGGCTGATGGTTCTACCAAAAAAGTTAGAATTAAAGAATTGCACGTTTTTGAAGGAATGGGGAAAGAAAAGGTGGCTTCAGTAAGAAGTGGAGATATTTGTGCAATTACAGGTATTGAAGGTTTTGAAATTGGAGATACCATTGCAGATTTAGAAGCTCCTGAAGCATTGCCAAGAATTGAAGTAGATCAACCTACCATGAGTATGTTGTTTACCATCAACAATTCGCCTTTCTTCGGAAAAGAAGGAAAGTTTGTAACTTCTCGTCACTTACGTGATCGTTTGTTCAAAGAATTAGAAAAGAATTTAGCGTTAAAAGTTGAAACTACTGATTCTGAAGATAAATTCAACGTTTTCGGTCGTGGAGTATTACACTTATCTGTATTGATTGAAACCATGCGTAGAGAAGGGTATGAATTACAAGTGGGTAGACCACAAGTAATCATCAAAGAAATAGATGGTAAGAAACACGAGCCAATGGAAACATTGTCTATTGATGTTCCTGAGGAGCTAGCTTCTAAAGCCGTAAACTTAGTTTCTTTACGTAAAGGAGACTTAATGATTATGGAACCTAAAGGAGATTTACAGCACTTAGAATTTACAATTCCATCTCGTGGATTGATAGGTTTAAGAAATAAAATATTAACAGCAACCGCTGGTACAGCAATTATCAACCATAGATTTAGTGAGTACGGACCTTATAAAGGTGATTTTACTGAAGAAATTAAAGGAGCGATCGTTTCTTCTGCAGCTGGTAAAGCAACTGCTTATGCATTAAACCGTTTACAAGATAGAGGACGTTTCTTTATTGATATCAACCAAGAGATTTATATTGGTCAAGTAATTGGAGAGAACAGCAAGTCTGAAGATATGGCTGTAAACTTAATTAAAGGAAAGCAATTGACAAACATGCGTAAATCAGGTACAGATGAAGCTATGAAAATTGCACCGAAAGTAGACTTTTCTTTAGAAGAAAATATGGAATATATTAAAGCAGATGAATATTTAGAGGTTACTCCAGAGAGTTTACGTATGCGTAAAATTACCTTTAAAGCATAACAGGCTTATCAGTTCGAGCGCACCTGCCTGTCGGCAGACAGGGTCGAGAACAGAAACATAGAATTATATTGAAAACGCCACTTTTTAGTGGCGTTTTTTATTTTAAATAACAGCTATCTTTGCAGCATGAATGAATTTAACGAATTTTTTGAAGCATTACAACAGAGCGTTGTAAATGATGAGTTTGTAAAATTAACATTGAGTAAGCCTCTCCGGAAAAGTGAAGGCTTATTAAATGTCTATATGCGTTTGATGATGAAGGAAGGGAAAGAAATTCTCGAATTTAAATACCGCTACGACACCGATAATCAATACAAACAATTTTCTTTAAAAGAGGCAACTGTTGAATTAGAAATATTACTCATAAAATCTTTTAGAACGGGAACGTTGTTTACGTTGAGTTACGATTTATTAGTAATGGTTTCTAAAAAGAAGAACGTTTCTTACAGGGATACTGCACCAAGTTTTAAAAATAAATTGCCGGAAACTCCACGAGAAGCATAAAGAATTTCTGTTCCGTTTAGCCATTATTAACATAGGTAATCAATTGATTAAGGGTGTTTAATAAGGTTTTTAAAGGGTTGGTTATAAATACAACATTTATTTAAAATTTGTACAATTTTATGTTTTAGTTAAAAAACCCTCTTTTTTGATAGGATTATTAAACTTAAATTGCAGATATTTGCAGCAACAAAAAACAAAGACATGAGTTTTATTCAATTTCATCATCGCCATTTTCATACTTGCACTCAAGCGAACTGAAAATGTATTGAATAAAAACAACATATATTTTAAACCCGTTTGAGTAAATCAAACGGGTTTTTTCTTGCACAAGAATTCCTTTCGGTTTACTCAGACATTTTAACAAAAACATGAGTATATTAAGAATAGCCATTCAAAAATCAGGAAGATTAAACCAAGATTCCTTACAACTATTAAAAGATTGTGGTATTTCCATTGACAATGGAAAAGACCAATTAAAAGCAGCAGCGAGTAACTTTCCGCTAGAAGTTTTTTATTTAAGAAATGGAGACATCCCTCAGTATTTAAGAGATGGCGTTGTAGATATTGCCATTATTGGCGAAAATGTGTTGATAGAAAAAGGTAAGGATATCACTTTTATTGAAAAATTAGGATTCTCGAAATGCAACGTATCCTTCGCCATTCCTAAAAACGAAACTTATTCAGGAATCAATTATTTTAAGGATAAAAGAATTGCGACTTCCTATCCCAATACGGCACGGAATTACTTAGCTAAAAAAGGAATTGAAACGCAGTTGCACATCATTAATGGTTCTGTAGAAATTGCGCCAAATATTGGTTTGGCAGACGGAATTTGTGATATTGTTTCTAGTGGAAGTACCTTGTTTAAAAACAATTTAAAGGAAGTAGAAATACTATTAACTTCTGAAGCTGTATTGGCAGTTTCTCCTAAAATAATTGACGAAAATCAATTGCTACTTGATAAGCTCCAATTTAGAATCCAATCTGTTTTAAAAGGAAGGAATTCTAAATACGTGCTGCTGAATGCTCCAAATGAAAAACTTCAAGAAATTATTGATGTGTTACCAGGAATGAAAAGTCCAACAGTATTGCCATTGGTAAAAGAAGGTTGGAGTTCAGTCCACTCAGTCATTCCTAAAAATCAATTTTGGGAAATTATAGATCAGCTTAAATTAAAAGGGGCAGAAGGAATATTGGTCTGTGCGATAGAAAAAATGGTGCTTTAATAAATTAATAAAACTACTATGAAACTTGAAAATTTAACTTGTAAAAATTGGTCAAAACTATTGACTCGCCCAACCAAAACCGTTGAAGATATAGAGGGCACTGTAACTAAAATTTTTAATGAAGTCTCATTAAAAGGAGATGCTGCAATACAAAAATACACCTTGTTTTTTGACGGAGTTACTGTTTCTGAAACATTGGTTTCTCAAGCTGAAATTGATAATGCAATCTCCAAAGTTCCGGATGAATTAAAAAATGCCATACAGGTTGCGAAGCACAATATTGAACTATTTCACAAAGCACAAAAAACGAGAAAAGTACGCATAGAAACTACAAAGGGAGTACTGTGCTGGCAAGAGAAAAGGCCCATTCAGAAAGTTGGATTGTACATTCCTGGAGGAACAGCTCCCTTGTTTTCTACGGTTTTAATGCTCGCCATTCCTGCGGGAATAGCAGGTTGTAGAGAGATTGTTTTATGTTCGCCACCAGATAAGAGTGGAGTTATTAACCTCGCAATTTTGTACGCAGCCAATCTTTGTGGAGTTACAAAAATTTATAAGGTAGGAGGAATACAAGCCATTGCAGGAATGACATTTGGCACAGAAAGCATCCCGCAAGTTTTTAAAATTTTCGGACCTGGAAATCAGTTTGTAACGGTTGCAAAACAATTGGCTACAAAATATGGTGTTGCTATTGACATGCCTGCAGGACCTAGTGAGTTGTTGATTGTTGCAGATGACACTGCCAATGCAACATTTGTTGCTTCAGATTTGTTAAGTCAGGCAGAACACGGAACAGACAGTCAGGTGATTTTAGTCTCTATTTCGAAAAAATTAATTGAGAATGTCATTGTTGAAATAGAAAAGCAACTGGATGATTTACCAAGAAAGGGTATTGCAGAGCAAGCATTGAAAAACTCAAAGTTAATTTATGTGCAAAACAGTAAAGTTGCTTTAGAGTTTATCAACAAGTATGGTCCAGAGCATTTTATAATAGCCACAAAAAATGAGGGCTATTTCTCAAGGAGAATTCAAAATGCAGGGTCCGTTTTTATTGGGAATTACACGCCTGAAAGCGCTGGAGATTATGCTTCAGGAACCAATCATACGTTGCCAACAAATGGCTTTTCGAAAGCGTATTCGGGGGTGAATTTAGACAGCTTTCAAAAGAGCATC
>Ga0209554_1000158_pt1 | contig 54367 bp, 49 predicted proteins | sample MarorgKNORR_S2LV_5_FD_188221 | JGI IMG/M metagenome (GOLD analysis project Ga0209554, IMG submission 188221) | Marine microbial communities from the Southern Atlantic Ocean, analyzing organic carbon cycling - Bottom_A/KNORR_S2/LV (SPAdes) (version 2) | ecosystem: Environmental > Aquatic > Marine...
TATGTAATAGTCCGAGATGGAACCTACTTGGACAAGTGGGTGGTGCCCAGGACTGTCCGCTAAATTTTGAAGTAAGCCAAACTAAAGAGTAAACTTTCACGTCAAATAGTAGGAGTTTCCATCATTCCGGGAATTCGTCTGCATTTAGACGCGCCTTGGAGATAGATGCGCCCCGGAGAACCGGCCAGAGCAAGGGTATATGAATCGAAGCAGTTATCATTTCCTCACTAAAACCGCCCCCTGCGTTCCTGTGATCGCCGTAATGGCGATGCTCGGGCTTGCCGCCGGGATTAGCAGTGCCAACGCCCAAAGCGATGACTCCACGGTGGTGGCGGACGCCATTGCCGACACGGTCAACAATAGCAATGCAGCGGAATTTCGATTATTCGAATCGATCGATAGCGCCGACAGCCCAAGCGCTGCCCGTAATCGGCGTAACTCGCGCTCCGCCGTAGCTGCACGAAATGCAGCATCATCACCGGAATTCACTCTCGTTGGCACCTCGCGCATCGGTGACAAGTACAGCGTTATCCTGGCCCACAGAGGTGGCGACTCGGTGGTCGTTAGCGCCGCGGCAGGTGCCACCACCCGCATAAGCGGCTACAGCCAGTATTCTATCGCCAATATTGGCGCCGGCAGGGTGTCTGTCAACTTCCCTGATAGCTCTCCCTGTGCAGAATTTGAGGACCTGGGCGTGCGCTGCGATAGCGCCACCAATATCGCTGAACTGACCATCACCAACGTCGCACCCCTGGCGCCGAGCCAGCGACAGCAGGCGCAGCAGCGCGAGCAATCCGAGGACGCCGCAGCGGGTGAAACGGCGCCAGATGAAGCCCCACCAAATCCATTCGCCGCCCTCAGTGCCGCTGCCGCTGAAAACAGCGCTGGCAACGCTAACGCCTCTCGGGCCGGAGGCAGGAACGGCGCCGATCGATTCACCCCTCGACGTATTTCTCCCGAGGATGTGCCGCCGGGAATGCGGGTAGTTTCTACGCCATTCGGTGATAGACTGGTAGATCAATAAATTCCTTCTGATTCGCTTGCCAGGCCCTATAAAAATTCTGTGTCGGACCATAAATCAAAACCGCATTCCGCTGCTCGCTCCCTGTCTATCTCAGTGGTCTGTTATAACTCCGGGGAAGAGCAGCTGCGCGCCCTGATCGCCTCACTGCTGGCGTCGCTTCGAGTATTTCAGTCCTCTACGCCGTTGTCCCTGGTAACCATCTCCCTGGTCGATAATTCAGAGGACCACAACGTCAAGCTGGATCTGTTTGCAACCCACGCTGAAGATCTGGACTCCCTGGGGGTGGAGTTGAAACTGTTACAGGGTCAGGGCAATGTCGGTTATGGCAGTGCTCACAATTTGGTGATTCGGAAATCCGACGCTGACTATCACCTCATACTGAATCCGGATGTGGTGCTTAGGGAGGATTGCCTGCGTATCGGTATTGCGTATTTGGAAATCAACACGGACGTCGCCATGGCGAGCCCCTACGCAGAAAATGCCCTGGGCCAGAAACAGTATCTGTGTAAACGCTACCCATCAATATTCACATTTTTAGTCCGTGGCTTCGCGCCTTCGGCATTAAGAAGAATTTTTCGCCAGCGCCTGGCGCTTTTCGAGATGCACGATCTTTCCGAATCGACACCAACTGACGATGTCACTATAGCCAGTGGCTGTTTCATGCTCTGCAGAACAGACAAACTCAACGCGATCCATGGATTTGATGAAAACTATTTCCTCTATTTTGAAGATTTCGACTTATCCCTGAGGCTGGCCGGGGCAGGAAAGATAGCCTATGTACCGGAAATGAAAATTCGGCACAGCGGAGGCAACAGCGCCAACAAGGGCTGGCAACACATCAAGATGTTTGCCCGTTCCGGAGTGCGATTTTTCAATACCCATGGTTGGCGTTTCTTTAAGCAGCAATAAACAATTTACTTATCTCCCATCGCAAGAGGCCTTAGCAGATTCATCGAATGATTGACTCGGGGAAAAAAGCAGCAGTCACCGGTGCCAATGGTTTCATTGGAGCGCGGCTGTGCAGCTATCTCCTGCAACAGGGCTACTGGGTCAGAGCCCTGGCCCACTCGGACCCTAAAGATTCCAGCTCCAGATTGGATGGGTTGGTCGCAGACAACGGGGCCGCTCCTGAAGTCAACGTTGCTGATATCTGTGACGCGGATAGTTTGAGCTCGGTCTTCGATGGTGTCGACACAGTTTTCCATGTAGCCGGCGTTGCCCACGTCGGCAGCGGCGACTATAGATTAATGCAGCAGCTGAACGTCGAAGGCACCCGCAATGTGCTAAGGGCGGCGACGGCGAGTGGCGTGAGAAGGCTGGTGTTTTTTAGCAGCAGCCTGGTCCGGGCCTGCGAGTTGGAGACGGGCGACATAACAGACTATGGCCGCACCAAGTTGGAGGCAGAACGACTGCTGCTGGCGGCCCAGCGCAGGGATGAAATCGAGGTCGTCATCCTCAGGCCGGTTAACGTCTACGGCACGGATATGAAGGGCAATATCAGGGCCATGATTGCGATGATAGCCAGCCGGCGCTTACCGCCACTGCCAAAGCTGGAAAACAGCCTGTCCCTGGTGGGCGTCGACGATCTGCTCAAGGCCGCGGTATTGGCAGCGGAAAGCAGGGATGCTGGTGCTAAAACGTACTACGTCACCGACGGCAAATCCTACACGATAAATGAGATTGAGCAGGCCATTTACCAGATTCTGGGTAGAAAATTGCCGAGGTGGCACAGCCCCCGTGTGTTACTATACGCGGCGTCGGCACTGGCAGGCGTGCTGGGGAAAATGACCAATAGTGGCTCAGGCATAAGTATCCGTACCTACCACAATTTGACACGCAGCAACTCTTTTTCCAGTAAGGAAATCGAAAGCGATCTGGGTTTCACGCCTGCCAGCAATTTGTATGACGAACTGCCGGGAATAGTTGCGCATGTTGCCGCAAAGAAGTTTGAGAAAAATGCGGATTGAAGTGCTGCATTAGAAATTGAAAAGTCGCTAATCAGTAGTAAAAACTGACAGTGGAAAAAAGCAGTTAAACCCGATAACAATAAACTGGACTCGGTTAAAGTGACAAAGGGCATCATCCTCGCAGGCGGTAGTGGTAGCAGATTGTACCCGATGACAATTGCTATGAGCAAACAGCTGCTGCCAGTCTACGACAAACCCATGATTTACTACCCGCTGGCTACCCTGATGCAAACCGGTATTCGGGATATATTGATTATCACCACTCCCAATGATGCCGACGTGTATCAGTCATTATTGCAAGATGGCAGTCGCTGGGGACTGAATATTTGCTATGCGACGCAAGCAAAACCAGATGGCCTGGCCCAGGCGTTCTTAATTGGAGAAGATTTTATCGGTGACAGTCGGGTCTGTTTGATTCTGGGTGACAACATTTTTTATGGCAACAAGATCGAAGAAACGCTGAAGAAGGCAGTCGGGGGGAACGGGGGCGCCAGCATATTTGCCTACTACGTTAATGATCCGGAACGATATGGTGTGGTCGTACTGGATGAGAATCAGAAAGCGATCGATCTGGAAGAAAAACCGATCAATCCCAAATCCCATTATGCAGTGACCGGTTTGTATATGTATGACAATGATGTAATTTCGATCGCCAAGACACTGCAGCCTTCCGTCCGCGGAGAGCTAGAAATTACGGATATAAACAAAATCTATTTACGGCGTAACAATCTACACGTTGAACTTTTCGATCGGGGTACAGCCTGGCTCGACACCGGAACTATACAATCATTGTTAGATGCAGCGAATTTCATTCGGGTACTGGAAGAACGACAGGGCCTGAAAATAGCCTGCCCGGAGGAAATTGCTTTTCATCAAAATTACATCGATGCGGCACAGTTGAGATCTCTGGCAGAACCGTTGAAAAACAGTGCTTATGGAAAGTACCTGTTAAACCTTGCCGAAGAAAATTGAGCCATGAACGTGACTCCAACCGCAATTGCTGACGTGTTAGTAATCGAGCCGCGGGTCCACGGTGATCATCGTGGTTATTTCATGGAAACCTGGCGCAAGTCAGAAATGGAGAGCCTGGGAATCTTTGAGGAATTCGTGCAGGACAATCAAAGCAAGTCTCTGCAAAATACCCTGCGTGGTTTGCATTATCAGCTCAAACATCCACAAGGCAAGCTGGTGAGAGTGCTGGCAGGCCAAATCTTCGATGTCGCCGTTGACTTGCGGAAAAATTCAAAAAGTTTTGCTCATTGGGTAGGTGAATTCCTGTCTGCTGAAAATTCCAAACAACTATGGGTGCCAGCCGGTTTTGCCCACGGTTTCTACGTACTCAGTGACAGCGCAGAAATCGCTTACAAGTGCACCGGCTACTATGACGCGGAAGATGATCGCAGCCTGTTATGGAACGATCCCGAGCTGGCAATCGACTGGCCCTTGCTGGATGAGCAGCCCCTGCTTTCAGAAAAAGACCGGACCGCCTGCCCACTGAGCAAGGCAGCTGTATACCAGTGAGCAAGAAAACACTGGTATTGACGGGAGCCAATGGACAGCTGGGCAAGAGCATTCAAAAACTATGGGATGCAGCGCCGATCCATGACTGCTTTCATCTTCTCGCCTTCGACAAGCAACAACTGGATATTACGGATCTCGAATCACTTCAGCAGCAGCTAAATAACCTGAAGGTTGATGTCATCATCAATGCCGCAGCCTATACCGCGGTGGATGCTGCACAGGAGAGCGAGGCCAATGCAGAGTTAGCCTACGCCATTAACGCACACGGCCCGAAAAATCTCGCGCGCTGGGCACAGGCCGCAGACGCAAAACTAATTCATATCTCCACCGACTTTGTATTCGATGGAACCGCAACCAGTCCTTACCCAATCGATGCGCAGCCCAATCCGCGCGGCGTCTACGCTGCCAGTAAGCTGGCTGGAGAACAGGCCGTGTTGGAGGCCCTGCCGAATAAGGCAATTGTCCTGCGGGCATCCTGGCTGTACTCTGAATATAACAGTAACTTCGTGAAAACCATGCTCGGATTGTTGGCCACGAGGGAGTCAATCGCCGTCGTCAATGACCAGATCGGCGCGCCCACCTCAGCTGGGTCTCTGGGCGAAGTACTATTCAACATTGCGGTGAGCGATAATGGTAACGGCATCTACCATTGGAGCGACGATGGCAGCATTAGCTGGTACGACTTCGCCGTAGCGATACAGGAAGAAGGGATAGCCGCCGGCTTAGTTGCGCACAGTGTTCCCATCAACCCGATCACCACCGATGAATATCCGACTGTTGCCGCCAGACCAGCGTACAGCGTGCTGGATCGCAGCCGCACCGAGGCCGATTTTACTTGCACCGCACCGCCCTGGCGGGAACAATTGAAACTGGTAATTCAGCACCTGGCAGATCGAGAGCAAACCCACTGAGAAACAAACGACAATGAGAACTCTATTAGTAACCGGCGCCGCCGGTTTCATCGGCGCCAATTTCGTGCATTACTGGCGTAAAACTTACCCGCAAGACGCAATCGTGGTACTCGATGCACTCACTTACGCCGGCAATAAGGCCAACCTGTCGGCGATCTGGAATTCCGATGGCTTTAGTTTTGTTGAAGGCTCCATCTGCGATGAAGCACTGCTGGAAAATCTGATGCAGCAACATGGTATAAATACCGTGGTTCATTTTGCCGCAGAAAGCCATGTGGACCGATCCATTACCGGCCCCGACGCCTTCATCGACACTAATATAGTCGGTACCCACACCCTGTTAAAGGTAGCAAAAAGAGTGTGGATCGACGGGCGCACTGATATCCCCCATCACTTTCACCATGTCTCCACAGATGAAGTCTATGGCACATTAAGTGCCGACGATCCAGCGTTCCTGGAAACCACAGCCTATGCGCCTAACTCTCCCTATGCGGCGAGCAAGGCTGCTTCCGATCATCTGGTGCGGGCCTACCACCATACCTACGGTCTCAAGGTAAGCACCAGTAATTGTTCTAATAACTACGGCCCGTTTCATTTTCCAGAAAAACTAATTCCCCTGTGCCTGTTAAATATTCTGCATGGCAAAGCGTTGCCCATCTACGGTGATGGCAAGCAGATTCGTGACTGGCTGTATGTCGAAGACCACAGTCGTGGCATTGACTCGATTATCAATCACGGCCGCGCCGGCGAAACTTATAATATCGGTGGCAACAACGAGTGGACCAACATCGATACCGTAGAACTGCTATGTCAAATAGTAGACAGTAAATTTGCAGAAATTAAGGATTTGAAAATTCGTTTTCCAGATTCGCCCGGTGCTACCGCCGTGGCCTCAAAATCACTGATAAGCCATGTAAGCGATCGGCCCGGTCATGACACTCGTTATGCGGTCGATGCCGGCAAGATCATGTCCGAATTAAGCTATCAGCCATTAGAGAATTTCAAGTCCGGCCTGGATAAAACCGTAGACTGGTATTTGAACAACGCGCCCTGGTGGCAGGCAATACTCGATGGCTCATATAGAAAATAGATGGGTGATTTCAATGTCACCGGTTTAAGTTGTTTGCATCCGAGGCAAAGAATCTGCCGGGAATACCAAGGCTCTGGCAGCGCAGCGCGTCGTCACCGAATCTCCATAGCCCCTATGTTCTCTGCCTGAGCCCTTCAGCGAGCGTTAATCTGTAGGCTATAAACTCTCGATAGACTAACATTGCGATTTTGCCGGTCCTGGTTAGTGAGTCGAGACTCTCGGAATTATAGATATCCGATTAGCGTAGAGGAGAGAACGAAATTAGTACGCGAGACAAACCATTGCAGGCGTCGATCATTAGGCAGACCAATTCAGGCTTGAAGAGCGCAGTTTCAATGTTGGTGGCATGCTGGGTTGTTGCTGCGGTGGCTTTTGATTTTAGTGGTGAGAAATGGCCCGGTGGCGAAACCGAGTTCTATTTTGCTTTAGAGGGCACCTCAGGCACGGGCCGGCTCTGGAATACGGCCTTCAGCGAAGCCCTTCTGGATTGGAACGGGGCTACAGATTTCAATTACATCCTGCGCCAAGAATCCCGTGACCCCTGCGTGAGTGACTCCTTGAACGGAGTCGATTTCACGGAAGATGTCTGTGGTACCGAATTTGGTGAACAAACCTTGGCAGTGACCCTTATCAGTACCCAGAAACAATTGCTGGGCCCCCCGAAAATGACAGAAGCAGATATCGTGGTTAACCAGGGCGTTCCATTGGATATATTTGATGGTAATCTGCAGCAGCTTGGTGCGCGCTTCGACGGCATAGATTTCAGGAGGATCGCCCTGCATGAACTAGGCCATGCCCTCGGCCTCGGCCATGAACTTTCGGCATCAGCCATAATGGCAGCGACTGTCAGCAATCTCGACCGACTGACAGAGGACGATATTGCCGGCGTCAATACACTCTATGGTGGACTAGCAAATTGCACGGTGCGGGTTCTGAGTTATGGTCAGACTACGGACGCACTGACGGCAGGGGACTGCACAGTCGACGAGCTTACCCTCGGCAACAGTGATGACAGTTTCATCGATGTCTACAGTTTCGAGCTTGTCGAGTCCACCACGATACAGTTCGAGATGGCATCCACCGGCCTTGATTCGGTGCTGATCCTGGCGGATTCAAAACTGCAGTATCTTGGCTTTGACGATAAGCAGAGTGGCAGCTGTAGCTCCAGCCTGAGCCAGACACTGGACCCTGGCAGTTATCTAATCCTTGCCAATACCTTCGACGAACCGGTCCAGGAAGCCTGTGGCGGCACCGGCAGTTATGAGTTGACGGTGACATTCAGCAGCAGTGGGACTCCTGATCTTGGCGTTGGCACCAGCCGCAACGGCGGCAGTGCCAATGCCCAGTTTAGTGCCGGCATTACTGCAGACGATGGCGGCAGCTATGGTAACCGGTTCAGCGCCAGCGCATCCCTGGATTTGGACATTAGTATAGACATCGACCCGCTCCATGTAGGGCAAGCCGGATTCCTGATTATTGGGGCGATTGTCGACGGTGGAATCTTGTTACTAAACCAGCAGGGACAGTTTATTCAATATGCTCAAAATTCGGCGCCGTTGATAAGAGCCTCCAGCAAAGTCCTTAACGCCACAGAAGCGCTGGCAGTTCTCACGGATTTTGTGCCTGCAGAAGTGGATATAGACAGCATTACCGTCGATTTTTTTATTGGCTATGGCCTCGATAGCGATCCCACTGAGGTCTATTTTCACCAGACGCCACTTAATTTGATCATAGTCCCGTGAACCCTCATGGCGCTGGGAGAGTTGCCTGCCTGGCATAATATCGGGCAATGCAGCCTGAGCTTATACCAAGATTTACAGCCGGCCGTTATTCCAGCAGGCCGCGATTAACGGTATAATGCGGCTGTTTTTTCCGGCCCCCTGCCTGGGCGTGATAAAAACGTCCGAAGGCTGGTCAGAGCACCGGGCCACGGGCATGGCCAATGTCTCGATGGACTAAATACCATGCCGCCTGAAGGAACGTGTTTCACCTGCAGTGATGATGATTTATGAGCGCTGCTTGACTACATGGTCGAGTAGTAGCATCAGAACCGGCAAGATTATTGAGATTTTTACCAAGAGGAGCTTAAAGTGTTAAGTATGAATAAGTTAGTTTTGTCCCCGCTAGTACGAGTGTTTTTGTTTGCAATCGCGACTATGTTCGCCGCCACGAATTTTGCCGATGACAGCAAACAACCGCTGCAACTGGCGGCCCTGAGCGATGGCTTCGATGCCGAGCAAACTTACATGATGTCCTGTTTTGCCTGCCACAGTAGTGGTGCAGCGGGCGCACCCAAGGTTGGCGCCGGCAATGCCGCCGAGTGGGAGCCAAGGTTGGAGAAGGGCCTTGACGTCGTAGTAGCCAATGCAATCAATGGGGTGAACACCATGCCGCCCAAAGGTCTTTGTTTCAGTTGCACAGATGATGATCTCAGGGCCATCGTTGACTACATGATAGCAAACAGCAAGTAAGCAGGCTTACCAGCTGATAGAGAAAATGAGCTGGCTGCAGCTCATTTTTTTTCCCAAAATTCGCTCAAACTGGCATTTCTGGACTAATAGTTAAGCCAGGTAATCAGGGCAAGTTAGCCAAGCTCCATGCTATATCTTCGGCAGAATTTAGCCGCTGAATATTCCACCGCCAATAATATGTCATATATGATGGAAAAACTTGGCATGTCTGCGCGCGCAACACACCGGGTTATGAAGATGGCAAGGACTGTTGCTGATCTGGAAGAAAGTCAGAATATACGGGAACAGGATCTTCTGGAAGCTATTGCTTATCGTAGATGTCAGATCATTCGATCACTACTTAGATGAAGTCTCTTCGAATTGCGCCAGCCGCTTCTCCAGTTCCTCGATAGTATTGCCCAACTCTTCGATGCGAGATTCGGCTCGTCGCAGTGACTGGGTCTGTGCATCGAACTCAGATCGAGTCGTGAGATCCAGTTCCCCCAGTCCCCTGGTCAGTTGCTGCTCTATCTTGGTGCGCAATTCACCGGACACCTCGCGGGCAAAGGGCAACGCAGATGACAGGCGGCTAGCAAGCTCATCGAGGAGTTTCTTGTTGTGCATAGAGGCAAATGCTCAGAGGAATTGAGGGTGGACAGGCATTATAACATCAAAGCCTTTTGCCCACCGGGGCCAATATGCACCAATAAAGTGCATGCCGCTTTTTGACGCACTGCTTGTGCCCAAATTAGCGGCACTGGCCCCGGGATTTCGCTGCCCGAAAAACCCTGATTCTCTTAACATTCTGTTTTTATTAATAAAAATATAACTGGCACGCCCCATGCACTGCTTCCAGCAGTTGGTTGAATTCGAATAGGCAGATGCCTGAAAAACGAAGGAGCAAAATAATGAAGTTAGTCACGGCTATTATCAAGCCATTCAAACTGGACGACGTCCGCGAGGCCCTGTCTGAGATAGGGGTGCAGGGCATTACCGTAACTGAAGTAAAAGGCTTTGGCAGACAGAAAGGTCACACCGAGCTGTACCGCGGTGCGGAGTATGTTGTCGATTTTCTGCCCAAAGTAAAACTGGAAGTCGCCATTGGAGCGTCTCTGCTCGATCAGACTCTGGAGGCAATCACCGGCGCGGCGAACACCGGCAAGATTGGTGACGGCAAGATATTCGTTACCGAGCTCGCGCAGGTTATCCGTATTCGCACGGGTGAGGCTGGGGACGAAGCGATTTAAATAACACTGGGTTGGAAACATCACCAGCCATAGAAAGAGACTGATTTTTGGAGATTGTTGAGGAAACAAAATTATGAAGAAGCTAATGACAAATAAGTGGGGATTCGGCCTGGCAGCGACTGCGCTGATGTTACTTCCTTCGGTAGCATCCGCTCAGGAACTGGATACCGGTGATACCGCCTGGATGATTACAGCAACCGTGCTCGTACTGATGATGACAATACCGGGTCTTTCCCTGTTTTATGCAGGCATGGTGCGCAGTAAAAATGTGCTTTCGGTGATGATGCAGTGTTTCGCCATTGCCGGTCTGATGACCATTATCTGGGTGGTATATGGCTATAGCATCGCCTTCGATGTGACGGGTATGGAAGAGGGAGTATTTAACATCTCATCGATTGTCGGCGGGCTCGGTAACGTGTTTATGTCTAGTATCACGGTAGATTCGATGTCTGGAACTATTCCGGAGTCCGTATTCGCCACTTTCCAGATGACATTCGCGATCATTACACCCGCCTTGATCGTGGGTGCTTTCGCGGAGCGCATGAAATTCTCCACCATGATGGTATTCATGGGATTGTGGGTGACTATTTGCTATGTGCCCATGGTTCACATGGTATGGGCAGGTCCCGGTGGATTGCTTTGGGACTGGGGCGTAATCGATTTTGCCGGTGGCACGGTGGTGCATATCAACGCCGGTATTGCCGGACTCGTCGCCGCAATTATGTTGGGCAAGCGCAAGGGCTACCCCGGCACAGCGATGCCTCCCCATAACCTGACTTATACGATGATCGGCGCCGCCCTGCTGTGGGTCGGCTGGTTTGGTTTCAATGCCGGGTCTGCGGTTTCCGCCGGCGGTAGTGCAGGCATGGCCATGCTGGTTACTCAGGTCGCCACCGCAACTGCGGCGATTACCTGGATGACCGTGGAATGGATCGTACATGGCAAGCCCAGCGTGTTGGGTATCGCCTCTGGCGCCGTGGCCGGTCTTGTTGCCATTACGCCGGCTTCCGGCTCGGTGGGGCCACAGGGTGCACTTTATATCGGCATCGCGGCGGGCATTGGTTGTTTTTATGCGGCTACCAAGCTGAAGCGGGCAATGGGTTACGATGATTCCCTGGATGTGTTTGGCGTGCATGCGGTTGGCGGCATTATTGGCGCCATATTGACCGGGATATTCACCGCCGAGGTGTTCGGTGGTACCGGCCTGGCAGATGGCATCGGCCCTCAGCTTTGGATACAAATCAAGAGCGTCATATTCACCGTGCTGTACACTGGTATATTAAGCGCAGCAATACTCAAGGTTCTCGACATGACCATGGGTCTGCGTGTGGATGAGGACGAAGAACAGGAAGGACTCGATCTTGCCGCTCACGATGAACGTGGGTATGTGCTGTGATTTAGCATTTGCAGCTTCATAAGCCGAGACCTCTCCTTCGGCTTATGGCTTTAATTAAAGCGCCTCCGACCCCGGAGGCGCTTTTTTTTGCGCCGTAATCATGGTCTGGATCGGGTGAACTTCGACGGGCTGCAGGTCTTGAGCAGTGCTGTAATGTTATCCAGTTAACATTTATCGTCAACGGGGCGGAATGATCTTGCAAATGTGAGGGGATTCACAGGTCAGGCCTCCCCGGCCGAGTATGCTTTCTGCCATGACGCCCCCGGAATCACATGTTGCGGCCGATCACATCGTCAAGCTCGATTGTGCCGATCTAAGACCCGGCATGTACGTTTGCGAGCTGGATCGTGCCTGGTTAGATACGCCCTTTCAGATTGACGGGTTTCACCTGAAAACAGTGGAAGATATACAGCTGGTTCTGAAAGTTTGCAGGTTCGTTTATATCGATACCAATCGTGGTGCAAAACCGCAGAAGATGAAGCGAAATCAGCTGTCCATACTCAGCAGTGCCCGCAAAGCGGCCACGGTGTCTGCCTCGGTTAAAGTAGAAAGAGACACCTATCCGATTACGCACTCCATCAAGCAACAGCTGGGCAAAGCCCGGAAAGCTTACGACAGATTAAAGCTTGAGCTCGATGCCCAGGCTCTGGCGATCAGGGAGCGAACAGGCAAAACCCGGAGTGCCGTTGTGGCCGAAGGTGAAAGCCAAAATCTCAATATTGCAATGCTGGACCGGCAGCTATTGCACCTGATTGACACCATAGTGGCGAACCCACAAGCGCTTATCTGGATATTGAACACGGAGTCGGTCGCCTCGATAGCGAAGCAACAAGCAAATTACTGCGTGCGTGCAGCTATCTGGGCAAGCATCCTCGGGCGCCAGCTCGGTATGAGCAGGAACGATATGAAAGTCCTGTTCCAGGGAACCTTGTTAGCCGATATCGGCATGAATCTACTGCCTCAGAGGCTAGTGAGCAAACGTGGGCCTTTCCGAAGAAAGGAATTCCTGGTCTATATTAAACACGTGGAATTGGGCCTGGAAATATTATCGGGACAGACGGCGCTGGATACAAGAGTTGCAGGCATAGTGCGATGTCATCATGAACGCCACGAAGGCCTGGGCTTCCCTGGAGGTGTAAGGGGCAAGCAAATTCCGGCGCTGGCGAGAATCGCAAACCTAGCATACCGCTACGAACGTCTGTTGAGGATTCACAGCAGGCAAAGGGTTTCTTCCGGCAAAGGCTATGAGCAGGCTCTACAAACAGCGAGTATTGAAATTTTCGCAGCAACTGGCGGTGGAGTTTATCCAGGTGATGGGTATCTATCCGGTAGGCACCGTAGTGGAGCTCGCTTCTGGCGAACAGGCCTTGATACTGGAACAGAATCCGGACGAAAAACTGAGCCCAAAGATAGCGATAGTTACCGACACCGATCAGGCAGTCTTGAAGAAAGTATGCATCGTCGATCTCGCGAAACAGGAAGACACCGCTACGGATCGTATTATTACCGGCGCGCCCGCGCCGAGTCGCAGCGGGGTAAATAGCAGTAAATACGCACAAAGTTTCTTCGCTAAAAAAATTGGAGTGGGCAAGTTTAGCTTCAGAATCTAGGGCACCGCTGTGTTATTCAGAGCTGCCCTGTATCCGCTCTACTTCATGTCGCCGTACAGGTACTGCAAGATCGACAGTGCTGCAATCGGGGCGGTTTCAGTCCTGAGTTTACGGGCGCCCAGGCCGACGACGGCAAAGTTGTGCTCTCGGGCCCAGTTTATCTCCGCTTCAGAGAAGCCACCCTCAGGTCCGATTAACAGATTAACGGCGGCCGACTTTCCGATGCTGTCTGGGAATTTGTCCTGCCCGCCCGGCTCGAGCAATAAATTCAGTCCGGCCCCGGTGCTTTGGTACCAATCTGCTATCGAGGCTGGCATGCAGACCTCGGGGATATCGATTCTTCCACTCTGTTCGCTGGCACTAACAGCGATCTTGTGCCAGTGCCTGAGTTTGTTCTGCAGACGCGCCGGGGTCAGTCGCACTTCGCCATGCTCGGTGTAAATGGGAGTTAACTGGGTGACGCCCAGCTCTGTCGATTTTTGAATGGCGAAATCCATTCTATCGCCGCGGGACAAGCCAAGACCGAGATTTATTTCGGGTACGGACTGCCCAGGGCTTCGAATCTGACTAAGCAGCCTGACTAACACCTCGTGTTTCTTGATGTGGACAATTTCTCCAGCAAACTCGCCGTCTCTGCCATTAAACAGATGCACCGCGCCTGCCACACCCAGGCGCAACACGTGACAGAGATAGTGGGAAACTTCCGCGGAAAGCGGTAGCGTGGAATCAGCTTCGAGTTGAGCGTCGGTATAAACGCGAGAGATGCGCATCATTTGCCTGCAGCTGTTAGTCGTCGCGCTGTAGCCTGGTCGCAACGGCTGGTAATTTGACTATTTTGTTTCCGACAGTGCCAGGTTTTTCCAGATTTGACTAACGCTGGTGGCAAGATTCATAGAATAGAAGTGAAGCCCGGGCGCCCCACCGTCTAACAGCCGCTGGCACAGGTCCGTGACCACATCGATGCCATAACTGCGCAAGCCCTGCACGTCGTCACCAAAGTCCGCCAGCCTCTTGCCTAGCCAGCGTGGTATCTCGGCGCCGCAATTTGCGCTGAACCTGGCCAGTTTCCCGTAATTTGTGATCGGCATTATGCCCGGCACAATAGGAACCCCGATGCCCGCGCTGGTGCAATAGTCGACGAATTGAAAATAGGCATCGGCATTATAGAAGTACTGGGTAATGGCGGCATCGGCGCCGGCGTCAACTTTCTGCTTGAAATAAGCCACGTCAGCCTCGTAACTCGATGACTCAGGATGAATCTCCGGATAGCAGGCGACCTCGATATGAAAGAAGTCGCCCGTCTGTTTGCGTATAAACGCAACCAGTTCGTTGGCATAGCGATGCTGGGTGGCGGCTCCCGAACCCGAGGGAATATCTCCTCTGAGGGCAACCAGCCGATCAATCCTGGCCTGCCGGTAAATATCCAGCAGTTGCACGATCTCGTTTTCGTCGGTACCGCCGAAGGAAAGATGAGGCGCCATATTTGAACCCAGGGATTGGTAGCGCAGAATGGTCTTCTGGGTGCCGGTCCTGGTCGAGCCGCCAGCGCCATAGGTAACCGAGAAAAAATCCGGATTAAGTTTGGCCAGGCTGGCATGCACGGAATCCAGCTTCGACTCTCCGGCCTCGGTGCGAGGCGGGAAAAATTCGATGCTGAATTGTCTTGAGTTTGAGCCGGGCATAATAATCCGAGTTGAGACAGGTTTCCCAGTCGCTATGATTGGGACCGGTACTAGTACCGATACGAGTCGTTCTTGTAGGGACCGTCGACCGCCACATTGATGTAGTCCGCCTGGACTGCAGTCAATCTAGTTAAAACACCGCCAAAACCGTTCACCATCAGAGCCGCAACCTCTTCGTCCAGGTGTTTGGACAGCACCTCAACTTTGAGATTGTCCTGTCTCAGATCTTCGGACTGATCGGCATATTTACGATCGTACAGGGACATCTGCGCCAGCACCTGGTTGGCAAAGGAACCATCCATGATGCGCGAGGGGTGACCGGTGGCATTGCCAAGATTTATCAGGCGGCCTTCTGACAATAGAATTAAATAGTCTTCGGGGTTGTCGGTGCCGCTACGATAGATCTTGTGAACCTGCGGCTTCACTTCTTCCCAATCCCAGTTATCGCGCATGTGCTGGGTGTCAATTTCGTTATCGAAATGACCGATGTTGCATATGATCGCCCCGGCCTTTACCTGAGAGAGCATGAATTTGTCGCAGACGTTGACGTTGCCGGTGGTGGTGACGATCAAATCCAGTTTAGACAATAGCTCACGGTTAATACCATCAGCCGTTCCCTTGTTAACCCCATTGATGTAGGGAGAAACCACTTCGAAACCATCCATACAGGCCTGCATGGCACAGATAGGATCGATCTCCGCAATCTTCACAATCATGCCTTCCTGCCGCAGGCTCTGCGATGAACCCTTACCCACATCACCGTAGCCCACCACCAGCGCCTGCTTGCCAGCTAAGAGCATATCGGTACCACGCTTGATGCCGTCGTTGAGACTGTGACGACAACCGTACTTATTGTCGTTCTTGGACTTGGTGACAGAATCATTCACATTGATTGCGGGGACTTTAAGCGAGCCATCTTCCAACATCTCTACCAGGCGATGCACGCCGGTGGTTGTTTCTTCGGTAATGCCATGGATGCGATCCAACAGTTGCGGATACTTGTCATGCACCATGGCAGTCAGATCACCGCCGTCATCCAGAATCATATTCACATCCCAGGGCTCACCGTCCTTGAGGATGGTCTGTTCGATGCACCACTCGCCCTCTGCTTCGGTCTGACCCTTCCAGGCATAGACCGCAACGCCTGTGGCGGCGATACAGGCGGCGGCATGGTCCTGGGTGGAGAAAATATTACAGGAAGACCAGCGTACTTCAGCACCGAGTTCCACCAGGGTTTCGATCAACACGGCGGTTTGCACCGTCATATGAATACAGCCAAGAATCTTGGCATCGGCCAGAGGCTTGGATGCCGAATATTTGGTGCGCAGACTCATCAGCGCCGGCATTTCGGCCTCTGCCAGGGTTACTTCCCGGCGACCGAAGTCGGCCAGTGACATGTCGGCTACTTTGTAGTCCGCAGTGAGGGAGTGCTTCTCAGATACAGATAAGTTATTCATAGTGTGCTCCATCGGTTCCATTAGAGTCCGGCGTCGCTTCTTAACGCATCGGTTTTGTCTGTTTTCTCCCAGCTGAAATCTACATCGTCTCTGCCGAAGTGACCGTAGACAGCAGTTGATCTGTAAATGGGTCGGATCAGGTCCAGCATCTTGATTAATCCCCTGGGCTTCAATTCAAAATGCGTTCGAATCAAGCTGACGATTTGCTCGTTACTGATCTTATTGGTGCCAAATGTTTCGATGCTGATAGAAGTCGGTTCGGCCACACCGATGGCATAGGACAACTGTAGTTCGCAGCGGTCGGCAATGCCGGCGGCGACAAGGTTTTTCGCAACATAGCGGGCGGCGTAGGCGGCCGAGCGGTCGACCTTGGACGGATCCTTGCCCGAGAATGCGCCGCCGCCGTGACGGGCCATGCCGCCATAAGTGTCGACAATAATCTTGCGGCCGGTCAGGCCACAATCACCGTAGGGGCCACCGATAACGAAGCGACCGGTTGGATTAATGAAATATTTTGTGTCCTCAGTTATCCACTCAGTCGGGAGCACTGGCTTGATGATTTCTTCCATGACGGCTTCTTGCAGAACTTTTAGGGAAATATCCTCACGGTGCTGTGTGGAAAGTACGACGGCGTCGATGGCTACGGGTTTGCCGTCTTCATAGCGAAAGGTGATCTGGCTTTTGGCATCGGGTTGGAGCCAGGCTAAAGTGCCATTTTTCCTGACTTCAGACTGACGCTTAACCAGGCGGTGAGCATAGGTGATGGGTGCTGGCATCAACACGTCGGTCTCGTCGGTGGCGTAGCCGAACATCATGCCCTGGTCGCCGGCACCCTGCTCATGGTCCTCGGTTTGATCCACACCCATGGCGATATCGGCAGACTGTTTACCGATGGCATTGAGGACAGCACAGGTATTGCTGTCGAAGCCGCTTTCGGAGTGGTTGTAGCCGATATCGTTGACTACTTCTCGGACAATGCCCTCTACATCGACATAGGCCTCGGTTGTTATTTCCCCCGCCACCACCACCATTCCGGTTTTTATCATGGTCTCACAGGCAACGCGTGAAGCTTTGTCCTGTGTCAGCAGCGCATCCAGAATCGCGTCCGAGATCTGATCGGCCATCTTGTCCGGATGGCCTTCCGATACAGATTCAGATGTAAATAAACTTGTTTCTGTCATTAATCTTTCCTTTTTTTCTGAAAGGTAATCAGGTGTCAGAAAGCATTTTTTTAGTTTCGATTTTGGTTTTTTTAAAAACTCGCATCTGAATTTGAAAACCGTTGCGTAGTCCCAGATACGAGCTCTGACCGGCCTCGAGACCGGCCTTCATAGCCCAGTTATCGAGTTCGTCATCATCGAAGCCGAGCCACAGGTCGCCGCAGGATTCTCTTACCCAGTCTTGAGCATGGGTAGACAGATCGACTATCAGCAGAAACCCACCAGACCTCAGCAGGGCAGCGGCGTCGAGGAAAGTCCCGGCGGTTGAGGCGATGTGGTGCAGCACCATATCAAAAATGATGAGATCTACTTTCAGGTTTTCCCCGCGAGCCACAACGGTATCGCCGAGGATGAATTGAACATACTTATAACCAGCGGCGCTTATTGCCGCCCTGGATTTATCCAGCATGTCTCTGGAGTTATCCAGTGCTGTCAGGTGCTTGAACTTCGCAGCCAGCTCCACCAGCAGTTGACCCTCGCCCGGCCCAACCTCCAGCACCCAGGCATCTGCCGGCAGCCCCAGTCCGTCGATTAGGTCATGCAAGCTATTGGCGTAGTGGGAATGTTCGACGATGAGGCCCTGTTTCTCACGAAACTTGTCCGCATTGCGCTCGAAGAATTGTAGCGACTGCTGCGAGCGCTCTAACTGGATTTGCTTCATCTTCTTGAGTTGAGTATTTGGCAGGGGTAAGTCGTCTATGGTTTCAAATACTTCCTTTTTTATTTCCCGGTAACTGTCTTCATCACCGAGGAAGGCCCGACGGTAGAAAATGGAGTTGCCCTCCCGGCGTGTGGATACCAGGTGGCTCGTCGCCAGAATTTTCAAATGGTGGCTGAGAGCCGACTGGCGGATATCGAGTATGCGGCAGAGCTCGAGGACACCGAACGATTCGTTTTTCAGCAGTCTCAGGATTTGCAGGCGTAAGTGATCGGCCATGGCCTTGTGCAGCCCGGCCAATTGGTCGAGCAACTCGGGGGGTTGTGCTTGCGTGGCTCGCAGTGCCGCAGCGCTCATCTGGTCGGTATCCAATCGGAAGAGGCGCTACCTTATCAGCAAGCCGAAGAGATTTCAAACCTATATCAAAATATTTTGATATAGGTTTTCCGGCAGGAAGCGCCGATTAGGCATCGATAAAAGAGTCGAATTTAATTCGCCTGTCAGTGGCAAATTCACTTCAGGTGCGGGAAAATAGCCGCCTTCAAGTAGAAGCAAACCCGCCTGAAAGCATGAGCATCACTGTATTATTCAGAGGTGCCCTAGAATTGAGTGAAATGCGTCTCTCTGGTCACTCTGCCCATTATTGCGAGCAGCCAGGCGCAGACGGTTGCGGTTTGATCGGTCGATAGATAGGAGTTTTTTAAATGGCGGATAACGCTGTGTCACGCAGGCAATGTGCGAATGCAATTCGGGCGTTAAGTATGGACGCTGTGCAAAAGGCACGCTCGGGGCACCCCGGTGCGCCGATGGGGATGGCTGACATCGCCGAAGTGCTGTGGAATGACTTCTATCGGCACAATCCAGGTAATCCCGGCTGGTTCAACCGGGACCGCTTCGTCTTGTCCAACGGCCATGGCTCGATGTTGATCTATTCCCTGCTACATCTGTCAGGCTACGACCTGGCTATGGAGGAGCTACAGCAATTCCGGCAGCTGGGTTCGAAGACCCCCGGTCACCCCGAATACGGCTATACTCCCGGTGTCGAAACCACCACCGGTCCCCTGGGTCAGGGGCTGGCCAACGCGGTGGGAATGGCCATCGCCGAGAAAACACTGGCGGCCCAATTCAATCGGGATGAGTATGAGGTTGTCGATCACCATACCTATGTATTCGTTGGTGATGGTTGCCTGATGGAGGGTATTTCCCATGAGGTGTGCTCCCTCGCAGGCACATTGAATCTTGGCAAGTTGATTGTTTTCTATGATGACAATGGTATTTCGATCGATGGCGAGGTCGATAAATGGTTTACAGACGACACCGGCCAACGCTTTGCAGCCTATGGCTGGCAAGTGCTGTCGGTGGACGGCCATGCCCCGGATGCAATAGCTAGTGCTATCGAACAAGCCAGGGCGGAAAGCGCCAGACCTAGCCTGATCTCCTGCAAGACGATTATTGGCTTCGGCTCACCCAATAAACAGGGATCGGCGGCAACCCATGGGGCACCGCTGGGCGACGACGAAATAGTTGCGACTCGGGCGGCGCTGGACTGGCCCCATGCCGCATTTGTCATCCCCGCCGAAATTAAGCAGGCCTGGGATGCAACCGAGAAAGGCTTCGGTGCAGAGTCCGCGTGGAAGGAGAAACTGATTGGCTATAAAGAGGAGTATCCGGAGTTGGCAATGGAGCTCGTGCGCCGAATTAAGGGCGAGCTACCCGGGCATTTCGGTGCCGAGGCCGACGCCTACATCAGCCAGTGTCAGCAATCTGCTGACGATATCGCCTCGCGCAAGGCTTCACAAAACTGTATCGAAGCCTTCGCCAGTTTATTGCCGGAGTTGATTGGAGGCTCGGCCGATCTGACCGGCTCAAATCTAACCACCTGGTCCGGTAGTACGCCGATTTCAGAACGGGCCGATGGCAACTATATTTACTATGGTGTTCGGGAGTTTGGCATGACCGCCATTGCCACCGGCATTGCACTACACGGCGGCTTCGTACCCTATACCGCCACTTTTCTCATATTCATGGAATATGCCCGTAATGCTGTGCGCATGGCGGCATTGATGAAGCAACAGAGCATCCTGGTCTATACCCATGACTCCATAGGGCAGGGCCAAGACGGACCAACCCACCAACCGGTAGAACAGTTGGCGAGCCTCAGAATTACGCCAAATATGTCACTCTGGCGCCCCTGCGATAATGTGGAAACTGCGGTGGCCTGGAAGGCGGCCCTGGAGAGACACGATGGACCCACGGCCCTGGTGTTTTCCAGGCAATCCCTGGTGCACCAGCGGCGCAACGAGGAACAATTGGCCGGCATCGCCCGGGGCGCCTATATTCTGAGAGACTGCGAGGGCGAGCCGGACGTTATCGTCATGGCGACCGGCTCGGAAGTGGGGATCTGTGCCGAGGCCATTGCGACTCTTCACTCTGAAGGCATCAAGGCGCGGCTGGTTTCCATACCCAGCGTCGATGTGTTTGAAAGCCAGGATGCGGCCTACCGGGAAAGTATCCTGCCCCCGGCGGTGCGCAAGCGAGTCGCCGTCGAAGCGGGAGCGGTAGATTACTGGCACAAACTGGTAGGACTGGATGGCAAGGTCATTGGCATGGAATCTTTCGGCGAATCGGCACCGGGTCCGGTGCTGCTGGAGCACTTCGGATTCACCGCCAGCAACGTGGTCGATACGGTCAAATCATTACTCTAGCCCCCAACTTGGTAGACGTTCATGCCTTATCGTATAGCAATTAATGGTTACGGCCGCATCGGGCGCTGCGTGTTGCGGGCGTTCTACGAGTCGAGCAAGTATCTCGATTTGAGTATCGTGGCGATCAACGACGTTGCAGATATCAAGACTCTCGCACATCTGACCCGTTATGACAGCACCCACGGGCGCTTTGCGGGATCGGTGGTAGAAACCGATGGTGCTCTGGTGATCAACGATGATCACATCCTCGTTTCCAACACCGACGACCTGGCGCAGCTACCGTGGGCAGAATTGAACATCGATCTGGTGATGGAGTGTAGCGGTGCATTTACAGATCGGGCAGGGGCTCAACAGCACCTGGATAGGGGTGCGGCCAAGGTGCTTTTCTCACAACCGGCTGAAGGCGATGTCGATGCAACCCTGGTGTACGGCATCAATCACACACTCTTGCCGGAGACAGCAGAAATCATCTCCAACGCATCATGCACCACCAATTGCGTCGTTCCTGTGCTAAAAGCTCTCGATGAAGCCTTGCAGATTGAAGCAGGTGTCATTACCACCCTGCACTCGGCGATGAATGACCAACCGGTCATCGACAGCTATCATCACAATGACCTGAGAAAGACTCGCAGCGCCATGCAGTCCATCATTCCGGTGGATACAGAACTGGCGAAAGGCATCGCCCGTATTCTGCCGGAGCTGTCCGGGAAACTGGCTGCTCAGGCGATACGTGTGCCTACGGTCAATGTTTCGGCGATTGACCTGACGGTGACCGTTAAGAAGGCGACGGCGGCAGACGCAGTCAATGGCGTAATCCGGGAAGCCAGTGGGCACTTGCCAGAAAATATCCTGGGCTACACCGACGAACCCCTGGCATCTTGTGATTTCAATCATGATCTCCGCTCTGCCATCGTTGATCTGAATCAGACCCGGGTTGCCGGCACCAAGCTGGTCAAGCTGCTGATCTGGTTCGATAACGAGTGGGCCTATGCCAACCGTATGCTGGATGTTGCGCAATATCTCCATTCGAGAGACCCTGGCTAAGAGCCGGAAGCTTTTGACTACTGGATCTGAATCCGGGTCGAAGCCTGGATCGGGAAAGACTATCGATGACATTTAAGCACATGGAGCAACTTCAGCTCACGGGTAAGCGGGTACTGATTCGCGAAGACTTTAACGTGGCGCTGAGCGATGGTGAGATTGACAACGATACTCGCATCCTCGCGGCATTGCCCACGATAGAGATGGCGATGTCCATGGGTGCCGAAGTGATCTTGATGTCCCACCTCGGCAGGCCCGAGGAAGGCACGCCGATTTCTGAACAGGCGCGATACTCATTACGGCCAGTAGCTGCAAGACTTTCAGAATTACTTCGGACCCCGGTAGATCTGATCCAGGATTATCTGGGCCCGTCGCCCACGCCGGCCGCAGCTGAGGGCATCAAGCTATTGGAGAACGTGCGGATAAACACGGGAGAAAAGGCCAACGATGAGGGGCTCTCGAAGCAATATGCCGCGCTATGTGATGTCTTCGTCATGGACGCATTCGGGACCGCGCATCGCGCCCAAAGCAGCACCTGCGGGGTGGCGAAGTTTGCCCCCATAGCCTGCGCCGGGCCCTTGTTGGCCAGCGAACTGGAAGCGCTCGATCAGTCCTTAGAGGCGCCAGAGAGGCCTATGCTGGCCGTCGTCGGCGGTGCCAAGGTCTCCAGCAAACTCGGCGTTTTGAAAAATCTGGCGACGAAAGTGGATAGCCTCATTGTCGGTGGCGGCATCGCCAATACATTCCTGGCGGCCAGGGGCTTCAATGTGGGGAATTCGCTTTTTGAGCCGGAGCTGGTGGAGGTGGCGGCGGCATTACTCGAGACCACTAATATTCCCCTTCCCACCGATGTTATTGTGGCGAAAGAGATTTCAAGCACTGCGCAGGCCAGCACCAAATCGGTGGCGGAGCTCGAAGACGACGATATAATTCTGGATGTCGGTCCGGCAACAGCAATGAATTTTGCCGAAATAGTCGGTACTATGAAAACGATTTTGTGGAACGGACCGCTGGGAGTATTTGAGTACGATCAGTTCGCTCAGGGCACCCGGGTGTTGGCGCAAGCGATCGCCGACAATCCCGGTTTCTCCATAGCGGGTGGAGGCGAGACCGTTGCTGCTATCGACAAGTTTTCGGTCACGCAAGCGATTTCCTATATCTCTACCGGTGGTGGGGCATTCCTGCAGTACGTGCAGGGAGCGGTGCTACCGGCGGTACAAATCCTGGAACAGAGAGCCAGCAAAAATTAGGCAGTGGTTCCGTACAACGAACAAGAAACAGCGAGGGGTCGACATGGCGCTAATTAGTTTAAGACAGTTATTGGACCACGCAGCGGAAAACGACTACGGCGTGCCGGCATTTAATGTAAATAACCTGGAACAGATTCGCGCAATTATGGAAGGCGCCGACGAATCTAACAGTCCGGTCATCCTGCAGGCATCGGCCGGTGCCCGAAAATACGCCGGCTCAAATTTCCTCAAGCATTTGATTCAGGGGGCGTTAGAAGAATTTCCCCATATACCCATAGTCATGCATCAGGACCATGGTTTTACTCCGGCGATCTGTCAACGCTCTATTCAGCTGGGATTTTCCTCGGTAATGATGGATGGCTCACTAGGAGAGGATGGTAAGACACCGGCTGATTTTGACTACAATGTAGAGGTCACCCGGACCACGGTTAAAGCCGCACACGCCTGTGGTGTGTCCGTGGAGGGGGAGATAGGCTGTCTGGGCTCGTTGGAAACCGGGATGGCTGCTGAGGAAGACGGCAGCGGCGCAGAAGGGAAGTTGTCTATGTCCCAGTTACTCACCGATCCACAGGAAGCCTCGGATTTTGTGGACGCGACCGGAGTCGATGCCCTGGCGATAGCGATTGGCACCAGTCATGGCGCCTATAAATTCAGTCGCCCGCCAACGGGAGACGTGCTTGCGATCGACCGCATCAAGGAAATCCATCAGAAGATTCCCAATACGCACCTGGTCATGCACGGCTCTTCATCGGTGCCACAGGAATGGCTGGCCGTAATCAATGAGTTTGGCGGGGAGATTCCGGAGACTTATGGGGTGCCCTTGGAAGAAATTCAGGAAGGCATCAAGCATGGCGTGCGCAAGGTGAATATCGATACAGACTTACGCCTGGTATCCACCGGTGCAGTGCGAAAATTTCTCGCCGAGAATCCTTCTGAATTTGACCCGAGAAAATTTTTAATTCCGACCATGTTGGCGATGAAAGCCATCGTCAAAGAGCGAATGGAGGCTTTTGGCTGCGCCGGCCAAATAGCGAACTTTGGCAGAATCTACAATCTCGAAGAAATGTCCGCGCGATACGCAAATACTGCCTAGCCAATTCGGGAGTGCCACGCGCCGATGTCGGAGCATGAACGGGCTGGTGTTTCAGGGCACTCCTGAGCGAACAATTCCAATGAGTCCTACTTTTCACAGGCCCATGATTTACGCGACCTATGTTTAGCCAAGCAGATGCGGATCAACTGCGAGAAAGTCTCCCTGCAATGGATTTCAGGGGCACCGAGTTTCACGATGACAGCGGATTACTCGGCGCTTACATAGATCACTATGGTCTCGATTTACGGAGTCAGGGCCGACCCGTCGGCCACCGTCTCGGCACCATCGAAAGCGCAGGCTTCAAGCTCGTCTGCCACTACTTCTGCCGTGACTCTTTGACTCAGCCCGGGCTTAATTCGGCAGAGAATCTGGTCGAGAATAGAGGCACAGCGTTTCTAGTCCATGGGTATTTTGATCACACCGGACTCTACCGACACCTGATCAGCTATGCTCTGGATGCAGGCTACGACGTCGTCATATTCGATCTGCCAGGCCACGGTCTTTCCAGTGGCCCTGTCGCCAGCATCAATTCTTTCCAGGAATATGGTAAGGCCTTCGAGGATTGCCTTGCGCTGGCAGATGCACAGGAACTTGGACGGCCCTGGATCACTATAGGTCAGAGTACAGGCGCCGCGGTCATCATCGATTCTCTTCTGCACAGCGACCTGGCCAGCCACTTCGAAATCCAACGCTACGTGTTACTGTGCCCACTATTGCGACCGAGCAACTGGACCTGGGGCAGGATGCTGTATGCGGTGTCGAGGTGGTTGCCCTACTCGAGCCGGCGCAGGTTTTCCAACAACAGTCACGACGTGGAATTTCTCAAATTTCTGGAGTGGGACGATGCACTGCAGAGTCAGCGTTTGCCCAGAGAATGGGTCGCGGCGATGATCGACTATCAGCGTCGATTCGCCAAAGCGCCTGCATCAGATATCCCGCTTAGCATCGTCCAGGGCAGTGGAGATGGAACCGTTGACTGGCGCTTTAATCTGCGGAACTTGCAAAAAAAGTTTCCAAATTCGAAATCTTATCTGGTAGCCGATGCCAGACATCATCTGGTGAACGAATCACGAGAGTTTAGATCCAGGGTATTCACCGCAATCGCCAAATGCATTGGCTGACATTGGGGAGCCTATGATTAATCAGGAGTTGCTGCGGTGAGTGAGACAGCCTGCAGGAACTATAAGATGAATGCCCCGGATTCATCAGTTTTCGGGGCAAATTCAGTTTCCAACCAGTATTTAGGGGCGTAGACTGGAAATTCGGCCTGTTTCGAGTGCTAGGGGGGTGCTTGTTCAGCAGGCAGAAACTACGCAATTATTTTAGAGTACGAGAGCAATATGTCAGACACAGTAGAAGGTACCGTGAAGTGGTTTAATGACGAGAAGGGATTTGGCTTCATAGAACAGGAAGGGGGCAAAGATGTGTTTGTTCACTTCAGCGCCATTAACGGTTCAGGAAGAAGAACGCTGCATGAAGGTCAAAAGGTGAATATGGAAGTCACCGCCGGCGAGAAAGGTCCACAGGCGGAAAACGTCACTCCGCTTTAAGCGGAGGCTAAGCGCCTGTAGTCAGGAAGTTAGGTGCAGGCTTGATCAGGGAATTTCAGTCTCAATCAGGGCACCGGGCTGTGAGCACTTCACTACAGTCCAGGCAGTAAGCGCTATGTTCGTTCCGGGGCAGACAGTTTCAGGGCAGGTATGTCTTGACCCCCGAGTCTGTGCCCAGAATAAGCCTGTCCGCAGCCCGGACGGCAAACAACCCATTGCTAACCACCCCGGTAATTTGATTGATCTTCTGCTCCAGGTCCCTGGGGTCGAGGATCTCCAGGTTATAGATGTCCACAATGTGATTGCCGTTGTCGGTAACACACCCCTCTCGATACACCGGGTCTCCTCCCAATAACACCAGTTGTCTGGCGACATGACTGCGGGCCATGGGAATGACTTCTATGGGCAGCGGGAATTTTCCAAGTACCCCTACCATCTTCGATTCATCGGCTATACAGACAAACTCTTCCGCCACCGCCGCAATAATTTTTTCTCGAGTCAGTGCCGCACCCCCGCCCTTGATGAGCTGCAGGTGTTTGTTGGTTTCGTCCGCACCATCGACATAAACGGCGATAGCGCCGGCGCTATTAAGGTCATAAACCGGAATGCCGAGTTCTTTGAGTCGCCTGGCAGACTCATCGGAGCTGGCCACGGTGCCGGCAATTCTATGTTTGATTTTTCCCAGCTCTGCAATAAAGAAGTTGGCAGTGGATCCGGTGCCAACACCGATGATGGTGTCGTCTTCCAGTAATGTTTCGACGTACTCAAATGCGGTGGCGGCGACGGCGCGTTTTAATTCATCTTGTGTCATCGAGGGTCCTTAGACTGTGTTTTTAGCGTTGGCGTCAACGCCGTTTATGCGACCAAGCAATTGGCCCATTCTAACAGGAGTCTGCGCTTTCAAATCCGGTTCCAGCGTAATCGCGCCGTGAGCAAAAAGGACGATTACCGTCGAACCCAATTTGAAGCGGCCCATTTCGCTACCCCTCGCTATTTCGATCGGTGGGCTGTGTTCGCTGTAGTCGGTGCTGCGGATTGCACCGGTGCCTGCGGTGGTGCCAACCTGGCCGGACCATATGGTTTCGATCCCGGAGACTATCATTGCGCCAACCAGGATAACTGCCATGGCTCCTGCGTCCGTATGAAACAGGCACACGACTCTCTCGTTGCGGGCGAATAAATTGGGGATTCTTCTGGCAGTCGCCTGGTTGACCGAAAACAATCTCCCCGGAATGTAGATCATCTTATGCAGGCGCCCGCCGAGTGGCATGTGCACCCGATGGTAGTCTCTGGGGGAGAGATAGACGGTGGCGAAACAGCCCTCCTGAAACTGTGCAGCCAAATTCGATTCGCCCCCCAGTAGCGCTTCAAGCGAGAAGAAGCGGCTTTTTGCCTGTAACAGATTATTACTGATGGCTCCCAACTGGCTGATGGCACCGTCGGCTGGACACAGGATTGCGCCGCTGACGTTTGCAGCAGGCCTGGCGCCAGGCGTGAGTTCTCGGGTGAAGAAGGCATTAAAATTTTTAAACTGGTGAATATCTTCGATCTTGGATTCGGACAGGTCCACATTGTAGCGCTTGACAAAAATCCGGATGAGCTGGTTTTTGAAGAGCCTGCCGTCGGCGAGTTTCCCCGCCAGGTAGGAAATGAGATGTTGCGGCACGATGTACTGAAGTAACACAAACAGGGTTGACATAAGTGACTCTTTTACCACTGCCTAGCAGGCTCTTTAAAGTGTCTCTATGGGTGTGTCTGGACTGTTTCCCCATTCAGACCAGGAGCCATCGTAGGCTTTGATGTTCAGCCCCAATGCCTTACCCACCAGGTAAGATAACCCCGATCTGTGGTGAGACAGGCAATGGGTAACGATGTTTTTCCCCTTGCCGATGCCCAGAGCCTGCAATTGTCTCTCTAATTCTGCCAGGGGCCGCAAACGCAGGTCATTATCGCGGTCCATCAGCGCCAGCCAATCGAGATTGACAGCGCCCGGTATATGGCCATTGCGCAAGGCGGTAATTTTGCTGCCGTCGAACTCTTCCGCGGATCTTGCATCCCAAACGATGAAATTCGAATTTCCTATTTGATCGATGATTTCATCAATATCCGTAAGCAGTTCACGATTGATATTGGCCTTAAAATCTGTCGGCGCGGAAGCGGCCATGCCGGCATCCACGGGGAGTCCGGATCTTATCCAGGCCACCAGGCCGCCATTGAGAAAGGAGTAATGACGATGGCCGATGATGTCCAGGGTCCAAAGCAATCTACCTGCCCAGCCACCGCCTTCGTCGTCATAGGCGATGACGTGGCAATCCTCCCGCAACCCTGCGCGGGAAAGGACGGCGCTTAGCTGTTCGGCACTGGGCAACTTGCCAGTGGCTGGACCTATTGTCGTAACCAGCTCCGAGGGCCTGATGAGAGCAGAGCCGGGGATGTGCGCCGCCGAGAATACCTGCTGCTGACAGACTGATATCAGCAGCAGTTCCTCACTTGGCAGCAGCGGCTGCAATTCGGCGGGCTCCAGAATTAATGGTAGTAGCGCTTGTGAGTTCATACTTGTTCCACGTGCAATCCCGCTGCTGCCCATTCTACCAGGAAGCCGCCTTGATCTATGGTCGCTCTGAAGGCCAGAGATATTGAATACTTAATCAGAGGGCCCTATTTACTCTCTATGGATTGGAGTATTTGAAAATAACTTGCCAGTCGCTGCGGATGAATTTCTGCCGCCACCACTGCTTGCTGGATAACGCAATCGGGTTCCGTCCGGTGGGAGCAATCCCGGAATTTGCAACGACCTGCCAGTGACTTCATTTCTCTGAAGCCGTCGAATAACTGCTGCTGAGATACCTGGCCAAGGCTAAATTCCCGAATTCCAGGCGAGTCGATGAGGTCATAGTGTGACAGGTGGAAGAGTTTCGCGGTGGTGGTGGTGTGAGTGCCCTGGTCATGGGCAGTCGACAGCGCACCGACCTCGGCTATGGTCTCGAGTCCGAAACGATTGATCAGCGCAGACTTGCCCACACCAGACTGGCCCACCAGCACCGTGGTTTTCCCATTCAGAGCGGCCTCCAGAGACTCTATACCCCTGCCATCGCTGGCGCATACCCGATGTACTTCATAGCCAACTTGCTCGTATATAGACAACATCTTGTCCATTTCCTCAGCCTTTTCATTTTCCAGCAGATCGAGTTTGTTCATCACCAGCAGGGCTTGTAGGTGGAGGCTCTCGATCGCCACCAGGTACCTGTCGATCAGGTTCATGAAGGGCTGTGGGAGAGGCGCGATGACCAGCAAGACGATATCGACATTGGAGGCGACCAGCTTCATATCGCCTGCTGCATTGAGACGACCGAAAAGACTCTTGCGGTCTCCCAAGGCCAGGATAATGCCGGTCTCTGCTTCGCCTTGCTTCCAGACGACGAGATCGCCGGTAACCAGTGCCGGCAGATTTGCGCGTTGGTGGCATCGAATGATTTCACCGCCGGCAGCGAGATCAAGATTTTCCACATCCAGTTGCTGTCCGAAGTGGCTAATGATGCGACCGTTGCATCGAGATTGAAGGGCTCCCGCAATGGAATCTCCTGATTCCTCATTGGAAATTAGCTCGCTCTTCTGTTTTTCAGCAATTCTTGCTGCCTGGGCTCTACTAAGCTTACGTTTGGTCATCACTCGTCTTTGATGATTGCACGTTATTGTGCATCGGCGAGCGGGGATTATTGCATATTCCCTATGTTGAAGCTTTGCTACAATCTCCAATGGTCGCAATGGAAGTAGGCGTGGAGTGCAGAGGTGCCCTATCAATGGAGACAAACCTGAATTTAATTTGGCTGGATCTGGAAATGACCGGATTGCTGCCGGCGACCGATGTGATTATTGAAATCGCTACACTGATTACCGATGCGCAACTGAATATTCTTGCCGAGGGACCGGTGCTGGCAATCAAGCAATCGGATGCTGCGCTGGCGGCTATGGATGACTGGAATCAGCAGCATCATGGCGCCTCCGGTCTGATTGAGAGAGTCAAACAGTCCGCTATCGACGCGAGGGAAGCGGAACGCCAAACCCTCGATTTCCTGAATCAGCATATAGGCAAAAACGCATCTCCACTCTGCGGTAACAGCATCTGCCAGGATCGTCGCTTCATGGCCAACTACATGCCCGAACTCGAGGCATTTTTTCACTACCGTAATCTCGATGTGAGTTCGGTGAAAGAACTGGTTCGTAGATGGAAACCCGAGCTTCTAGAGGGGCTTGTTAAACAAGGCGCGCACCAGGCAATGGATGACATCAAGGATTCTATTGCCGAGTTGAAATACTACCGGGTGCATTTTTTTAAGGACTAAACCACAACCGTTCTCGGCAGATATAAGACTCGCCGAGACATCACTGTATTATTCACAGCCTGCTAGTGCCGATGTTGATCGAGAGCCCACTGCACATGCTCCCGGACCAGCGCAGACGGGTGATCGACTTTGCGTTGCAGGGCTGCCACGACTTTATCTGTGCGGCGGGCATTGCCCAGGGCCACCGCAATATTCCTTAACCAGCACTCGTAACCGATCCGACGAATCGGCGAGCCTTCTGTGTTGTCCAAAAACTCCTGCTCGGTCCAGGCAAACAGCTCCCGCAATTCCACATCATCCAATCTATGTCTGGGCGTGAAGTCCGCTTCCTGCGTCTTCTTGGTAAATTTATTCCATGGACAAACAAGCTGGCAGTCGTCACAGCCAAAAATACGGTTGCCCATGGGCTTGCGAAGGTTTTCCGGGATGGCGCCACGCAGTTCGATAGTGAGATAGGAGATGCATTTTGTTGCATCCAGAAGATTGGGCCCGACGAAGGCGTTGGTAGGGCAAATATCCATACAGGCAGTGCAGCTGCCGCAGTGGTCTGTCGCCGGTTGATCGACTGGCAGTGGCAAGTCGGTAAAGAGTTCTCCCAGGAAAAACCAGGATCCGACTCGCTTGTTGATCAACATGGTGTTCTTGCCGATCCAGCCGAGGCCGGATTTCTCCGCCAGGGCCCGCTCCAGCACCGGAGCAGTGTCCACAAATGCCCGATATCCAAAGGCGCCCGCTGCTTTTTCGATCTTCGATGCCAGGCCCTGCAAGCGCTTTCTGATTAGCTTGTGATAATCCCGGCCACGGGCGTAACGGGCGACATAGGCTTTGCCGCTGTCATTAACCGGATCGAGCGAATTCCCGGTATCCGTGGCATAGTCCATGCGTACACAGATCACTCTGAGTGTTCCGGGGTGCAACTCTGCCGGGTTGCGACGTTTATCGCGGTTCCGAGCCATGTAATGCATGTCGCCATGGTAGTTTTTCTCAAGCCACGACTCCAGGTGATCGGCGTGGGTGTCCAAGTCTATATCCGCGATAGCGACCTGTTGAAAGCCCAACTCCCGTCCCCATCGTTTGATGTCCTTGGCCAGCAGTGAAAAATCGAGCGTAGTCATGGTCATATTATAACTTGCAAAGAATCGCAGCGGCTTGCTCGAGAGTGGCATCGTCCTTGCAAAAGCAAAAGCGGAATATCTTGTTTGCCGGGGGAGTCTCGTAGAACGGTGCCAGCGGTATGGCGGCCACTCCTTTTTCCTGGGTCAGGTAGTTGGCAAACTCCACATCGGGCATGTCGCTTATTTCGCTGTAGTCCACCAGTTGAAAGTAAGTGCCCTTCGAAGGCGTAAATTTCAGTCTGGAGTTCGCAATTAGCCGACAAAAAGTATCGCGCTTTGCCTCATAAAATTTCGGCAATTGCTGGGTATGCTGGGGGCATTCGGCCATGAAATCGGCGATCGCATACTGCACGAAGCTGGAGGTGGTAAAGGTAACAAACTGGTGTACTTTCCTGAATTCCTCGGTAAGCACCTGAGGCGCCACGCAGTAGGCGAGTTTCCAGCCGGTTGCGTGATAGGTTTTACCAAATGAGAAAACCGGGAAGCTTTTATGCTTGAGCTCATCGTGACCTAATACACTCTGGTGAGTGAGGCCGCCATAGACCATGTGCTCATAGACTTCATCGGAGAGCACGAGAATTTGTCGGTCCCGGATTAACGCCGCCAGCTTGTCGAGGTCATCTCTGGCCAGGATCGAGCCGCAGGGATTATGGGGGGTGTTGATAACGATCAGGCGGGTATTTTCGGTAACGGCCTGTGCAGCACGATCCCAATCGATCTTGTATTCCGGCAGGGAAAGAGGCACATGCACCGCCCTTGCACCCGCCAATAGTATGGCTGACTCATAGGAGTCGTAAGCAGGATCGAAAACGATGACTTCGTCACCGTCGCTGACCGTCGCCTGGATGGCGTCAAACAAGGCCTCGGTGGCACCAGAGGTGACGGTTATTTCAGTTTCCGGGTTGGCAGAATGCTGGTAAAGCAACTTGAGCTTCTCGGCGATCTGTTCTCGCAAGCCGGGGATTCCGGCCATGGGCGGGTATTGATTCTTGCGATCGTAAAGATATTTGGTGACTAACTCTTTTAACCGATCCGGACAATCAAAATCAGGGAATCCTTGTGAAAGATTGATGGCACCATAATCCTGGGCCATCTTCGACATCACCGTGAAAATCGTCGTGCCAACATCGGGTAATTTGCTTTGCAAGGGAGCCTCTGAACCAGTATCCATTATCCCATGATGGCATAAGCAGTTCGATGACAGCTAGGGCATCACTGCATTGTTCAGAGGTGCCCTAGCAGACTGTTGAAAAACTCTCAGCCGGCACAATACTGCGTTAAGATATGGCTCAAAATGCTCATTTACACTGTGTAAACTCCGCTTTCTCGCCAGATCTTGCCTTGTCTTGCACTCGACTGATAGCTTTTCAACAGCTTGCTAAGCCGACCTCGGTACTGCGTCCTCGCCTTGCTGGGCCGGTGGTTAACGGCGGATCAACTTTCTTCCCGCAGCCACTCATTCAATTCGAGAATATCCTGGGGTGTCAGGATGCCCGTGACTTGCTTCAGAATCAGGCTGTCGATGACATAGTTGTAACGGGCGTCATCATAGAGTCGCAATGCCCTATACCAATTTTCCCTGGCCAGTAATACCTCGACGATGTTACGCGTGCCAACTTCTGCGCCCAGTTCCGTCGCGTCCAGCGCACTCTGGGCGGAAGTAATAGACCGTTGTCTCTGGCTGATCACCAGCACATCGGTATTCACGCGGCGATAGGCGTTGCGAAGGTTTTGAGTCAATTGCCGCTGGCTTAATTCGAGGGATTCCCTGGCTTCGAGCACCCGGTATTCCGCGGCCCGGCGGCGAGATCTGGTAGCGCCACCAGAGTAAATTGGAATGGTTAGATTCAGCGCAATCTGAGTCCGGTCGCTGGCGCCACCGCCGATCTGAATACCTTCGCGTAACAGAGGTTGGGTTACGAAGTGGCCAAAAAATGCAGATATATCGATAGTCGGAAGATGATCGGATTTTCTCGCCCTGAGATTTTCTCTAGATGCCTCCAGATTATATTCGGCGACGGTCACGGCGAGGCTGCTCGAAGCTGCCTGTGATTCCCAGGCATTAAGGCTGCCGTCGACCTCCAGGATGGGAAAATCTTCCCGCAACAGATCAATCTCTGGATGCGGTTGTCCGGTAATCGCTTCCAGCGCCTCGTAGCGGGATTGCAGTATATCCTGCTGCAGAATCGTGGTGTTTCTGGCCAGGTCATAAGCCGCCTGGCTGTCGTATACGTCGGTGATGGCGATCAGACCTACTGCTTCCCGTTGCTGGGTCTGATCGAGGGAGCGCAGGGCGGCAGCCTCTTCCTGATTATTGGTCTCCAGCGCGTCCAGTGCACGCAACACATCGAAGTAGGCCACCGAAACTCGCATGATCAGATCCTGCTCCTGTGCTGCAAAACTGACCGCAGCGGCTTTGTCGCTGGCCCTTGCGCTCTGCAGGTTATACCAGTTAGCCATATTGAGCACGCTCTGATTCAGACCCACTCCCCAGTTGTGGTTGTTAATGCCGGGTCGAAAGCTGTGATCTTCGATTACCCTGGTACGCACCAGTTCTCCCGATATCGGGTCCGGCACATCGACGTAGACAGAATCGGTGAAGCCACTGGTTAAGCGGGTGGTGGAAGCCTGGAGACCAAACGACGGCATCAGGATAGCCCGGCTCTGAATGACATTTTCCCGATTAGCCCGATAGTTGGCTTCCGCCTGCCTCAGGGTGGGATCATTCGCCATCGCAAGCTGGAGAATGCTGACTATATCATCGGCGCCGCTTGCTGATACGCTTAAGCTGTTCACCAAAAAAAATCCAATAAAATTCGCTACACGGCCCATAATAGTTAACCTTTATGCGTTAAAAAGTGTTGATCGGTTGACAAAAAACTTGGTCGACCAAGGAAACCTCTGATCAATTATTCAATGTCTCTGCGTGACCTGAAGCAAGACGGCATTTTACACAGTGTAACTAAAAGTGACAATTGAATCCGACCCTTTGCGATAGATGCCCCATAACAGCTTATTAGACGATCACCAGTCGAGGGCTGTTACAAAAAATTCCTCGCTCACGCCCTGGTCTTATTACTTTGATCCGGAATTGGGGCATAATGTGAGTTCAGTAATTCCCCGGAAATACAAGGTCACAGTCAGCACATGCGCGCAGGTGACTCTGACGATGGCCCTGTAAACACCGCCCCCTGCCATGATTGGGATCTTCGAATGAAAGCAAACCCTGAACAATTTATCGACAAAATCTCCCGTTTGAACACCACTACCAAGCAATATTTTCCGAATTCCAAGAAGATATATGTCCAGGGCAGCCGGGCAGATATCCAGGTGCCGATGCGAGAGATCGCCCTCACCGATACCGAAACGGAATCCGGAGGGGAACCCAATGCGCCGGTGAGGGTGTACGATTCTTCGGGGATCTATTCGGATACCTCGGTACAGATAAACCTCCGCGCAGGCCTACCGGCGATACGCGCGGCCTGGATCGAGGAGCGACAGGACACCGAAATGCTCGATTCTGTGAGTTCAACCTATTCCCAGGCAAGACAGCAGGACCTGGGCAGCGCCGAACTCAAATTCGAGCATATCAGGAAGCCGCTCAGGGCCAGACCGGGCTGCAATGTGTCCCAGCTTCACTATGCCCGTAAGGGCATCATTACTCCGGAGATGGAGTTTATCGCCATTCGCGAAAACATGGCGAAGTTGCAGGCGACAGCCCTGCCTAATGAGGCGAGTCAGCATCACGGCGAATCCTTTGGTGCCAGTATCCCCGCCGAAATCACCCCGGAATTTGTGCGCTCGGAAATCGCACTGGGCCGTGCGATTATCCCAGCGAATATCAACCACCCGGAGATTGAGCCAATGATTATTGGGCGCAATTTCCTGGTAAAAGTGAATGCAAATATTGGCAATTCAGCCGTGACTTCATCGATCGAAGAAGAGGTGGAGAAGCTGACCTGGTCGGCTTTATGGGGGGCGGACACGGTAATGGATTTGTCTACCGGCAAGAATATTCACGAAACGCGGGAGTGGATTATTCGCAATTCCATGGTGCCCATCGGCACCGTTCCTATTTACCAGGCATTGGAAAAAGTAGGTGGCGTGGCGGAGGACCTAAGCTGGGAAATCTACCGCGATACCTTGATCGAGCAAGCGGAACAAGGAGTCGACTATTTTACAATTCATGCCGGCGTGTTACTGCGTTATGTGCCGCTCACGGCCAAACGAGTCACCGGTATTGTTTCCCGCGGTGGTGCCATTCTGGCGAAGTGGTGTCTGTCTCATCATAAGGAAAACTTCCTCTACACCCACTTCGAAGATATTTGTGAAATCATGAAAGCCTACGATGTGTCCTTTTCCCTGGGCGATGGCCTGCGACCGGGCTGTATTGCCGACGCCAATGATGAAGCCCAGTTCTGTGAGCTGGAAACCCTGGGTGAGTTGACGAAGATAGCCTGGAAGCATGACGTACAAACCATGATCGAAGGTCCGGGCCATGTACCAATGCACCTGATCAAGGAAAATATGGAGAAGCAATTGGAGGTCTGTGACGAGGCGCCATTCTATACTCTTGGCCCCCTGACGACGGATATAGCCCCGGGATACGACCACATCACCTCGGGCATCGGTGCCGCGATGATTGGCTGGTACGGCTGTGCAATGTTGTGTTATGTCACGCCGAAAGAACATTTGGGGCTTCCCAACAAGCAAGATGTAAAAGAAGGCCTGATGGCCTATACCATCGCCGCCCACGCCGCCAATCTTGCCAAGGGCCATCCCGGCGCCCAGTTGCGGGACAATGCGCTGTCGAAGGCGCGCTTCGAGTTCCGCTGGGAAGACCAGTTTAATCTGGGGCTAGACCCGGTAACTGCTCGCTCGTTCCACGATGAAACCTTGCCGAAACAATCTGGTAAGGTCGCTCACTTCTGTTCCATGTGCGGACCAAAATTCTGCTCGATGAAGATATCCCAGGAAGTTCGGGACTACGCCGCGAAGCAAGAAGCGGGGAATATCGATGCCGCAATTCAATCGGGCATGGAAGCGATGGCTGCCGAATACAACGAGCAAGGTCGCAAGCTATATCACAAGGTATAGGGCACCTTATAACAGACCGCTGACCAGATATTTTTGTATAGCCTCCAGGCAAGAGTGGGCCAACAGCTTGCTGCGTTGAGCCGACCAGCCGAATTTCTCATCTGCCGTGGCGGTGGTGTCCTTGAAGGGCATCTCCAGTGTCATCGCCAGGCAGGAGTGCAAGTCGGCCATTTGCACCGTACTCATGGTTAGATTTGCCTGTCCTTGCTGCTTGGGCGGATAGCCTTTCTCAGTTTGGAAGTCTGGATTCAACTCTGATAGCGTGGTCCTGTAAAAATCCAGCTGCGCCTGCTTATTCTCGTTCCAGCTCGAGAGGCCCTCGGTGCCGGCGATGAAGCAGTAGGGAAGTGATTCATCTCCATGCACATCAAGCATGAGGTCCATGCCGGTTTCATTCATGGCCTGCTTGACCAGGTACACTTCGGGGCTGGCTTCCATAGTGGGATCAATCCACTCTCGATTCAGATTCCTACCGGCAGCATTGGTTCGCAGGTGACCACGCCTGCTACCGTCCGGATTCATGTTTGGTACCAGATAAAAATTGCAGCGTCCGAGCAGAGCCTGTGTACCCGAATCATCGGCATCGAGGAGTCGCTCGATACAGCCCTCCATCCACCACTGAGCCATCGACTCGCCCGGATGTTGCCGTGCAATGATCCAACAGGTTTTTTTGTTCTCATTTTGGTCTGGCAAGCCGATTCGCAGCAAATCTAGATCCTGCCCATCCAGGGATTGGCCCAGCAGGCGATGACTATACAGTGATGATTGGCTGCTCTTTGCGATCAGGTCATGGTGTCGCTCCATGGAATAGGGAGCGAAATAGGCAAAGTACACCGAGTCACAGTCGGGTTTAAAATCGAAGGAGAGCACACCCTGCTCCAATTTCGTGGGATGGCGCAGCCAGCTGTCCCTGTCGTAGGAATAACAAACCCGGTAGTCCTCGAATCCCGGCGGATATGCGGCAGCGCCGGCATTCAGAATTTTCAGGGTGCAGCGTACGCCCCTGGCACCGCTTAGTCGGAAATGGAACCACTGGAAGAATTCAGAGTGAGCATCCTTGCGAATGTGTAGCTGAATTTTGCCCACGCCGTCGTCAATGACCTCGCATGAGATGACTTCGATATTCCCTGAATCAAAATTACTGCTTATAAACATTAGGGAGCCTTTGATTTTGCTTGATAAATAACGTACTTACCAAATAAGGAATTGGGAGTATGACTTTCCGGATCGGGATTTGCTACAATGCCGGCCCAATTTTCCAGCAATAGAAAACTAACGTGACGGCAGCCGACAATCTAAATATCGCTTCGAATGAAGCCCTGATTACACCGGAACTACTGAAATCCGATTTACCTTTGGAAGGTAAGGCGCTGGCGTCGGTGCAACTGGCGCGGGATACCATCTTTTCCATACTGGACCGGAAAGACCCACGGCTGTTTGTCGTCGTGGGCCCATGTTCTATCCACGATACCGATGCTGCACTGGATTATGCGAGGAGATTAAAGTCGCTGGCGGACAGCGTTAAAGACGTATTATATATAGTAATGCGGGTGTATTTCGAGAAGCCGAGGACGTCCATTGGTTGGAAAGGCTTGATTAATGATCCCTACATGAACGATTCATTCAAGATCGCCGAGGGGCTGCGCAGAGGGCGAAAGCTATTACTGGACATCGTGGAACTCGGCCTGCCTACTTCTTCGGAGGCCCTCGACCCCATTTCCCCCCAATATCTTCAAGACCTGATTACCTGGTCTGCCATCGGCGCCAGAACCGCCGAATCCCAAACCCATCGCGAAATGTCTTCGGGACTCTCTTCGGCGGTAGGATTCAAGAATGGCACCGACGGCGGCTTGATGGTGGCGGTTAACGCGATGCAATCAGTTTCCAGTCCGCACCGGTTCCTCGGCATCAACACCGAAGGCCAGGTTTCCGTTGTTACGACGAAAGGCAATCCATATGCCCATGTGGTGTTAAGAGGGGGATCGAAAGGTCCGAACTATGACAGCGTACACGTAGCGCTATGTGAAAAGGCCCTCGGTGAGGGCGGAGTGAGCAATAACATTGTCATCGATTGCAGTCACGCCAACTCCTGCAAGGACCCGGATATGCAGCCCCTGGTACTCAAGGACATTACCCATCAGATACTGGAAGGCAACAAGTCGATTATCGGCGTGATGCTGGAGAGCAATATCAATCACGGCAATCAATCTATTCCTGCGGACCTCGCCGATCTGAAATATGGCGTTTCCGTCACCGATGCCTGCATAGACTGGGATACCACGGCAGCCGCCCTGACGGAAATGGCAGAAAAACTGAGGGATGTACTCGCTGCAAGATAAATTTTCGTAGTCGGCTCCTCGACCCAGGAGCCTGTGGCGATAACTGTCCTTAGAAAGAAGAACCCGGCTGCTGCAAAAACTCAATCTCCTCGGCCGTGGACTCCCTGCCTAATAACTCGTTGCGGTGAGGATAACGACCGAAGCGATCGATGATCACCTTGTGTCTGAGTTCGAAATTGTAATTGTCCTCGAGCCCCGGACGATCAAACAAATACAGTGCTATCTCGTGTATTTCAGCCGATTCGCTGTGCATGAACGGCATATACAGAAACGCCCGCTTGCTATCTTCGAGCGTTTCGTCAAACTTTTGCCGTATTGCCTCCTGTGCCAGGACCAGCGCCAGGGTGTCACAGGCAAAGCCTTCAGCACTATCCCGAAACAAGTTCCGAGAAAACTGATCCAGGATGATAATTTCCGCAAGTGCGTCCAGCGGGTTATCACGCCAGGCATACAACAGCCCCTTGCTGGCCCGGGTGTGCAGATCCAGAAACCTGGTTCGGATCAAGCTATCGAACTCAAGATCTTTCTTGAACCTCTGCGCCGGTTCGATCTCATCGAACCAAAATTGAATCACTTCAGTTGCCGCCACGCTGATTACCTTCTTATTTAAGGACAATATCCTATAAGAAAATGTCGACCGCAGACCGCCGAATTTTAATTGGGCGATTGAGATGATTGGTTATTGGTTCGATTGGTTCAGTGAAGGCGCGCTGCGCTGGCATACCCTCCTGCCTCCGCGGCTTGCACCCCTCCCGGGTTCCCTCACTCGGTCGGGAGCCCAAAGGACGGTCTCCCTCGGTCACTCGGTGCTGCGCCTTTACTGCTGCGGCAGAAGGATATGCCACCCCATCGCTTTGACGTCCATCGCAGAATCTTTAAATGCCCGGCATTGGCCTAAATTACTCAAACTCTGACCAGCGCGATCCACGCAGCCATAAGTGAGCCGCTGGTCTTTTACTTCGAAGTGGAACTAACGATCTTTCTCATCTTTATTGGAGTGCACCAACGGCATGGGCTTATCTGTCGGGCCTAAGGATAGAAGCAAAGATGAGATTGATAGGTATGCATCTAGGCAGTACTGGCATAGGCAATAGCGAGGGGCTCTCGTTCGCGACGACCCAGGGAGATCCATTTCTGGATGAAGGGGTTGTCCAGGAGGGTTTGTAAATAGCTGTTGGAATCGCTGCTCAGCTGTGCACCGTAGGCATCGAAGCACACCGCGACGGGGGCGAACATACAGTCTGCGATAGAAAAGCGGCCGTAGAGGTAGTTGCCATTTTCGCCGAACCGGTGACGACAGCAACTCCACATTGCATCGATGCGCGCTATTTCATTCAACAAGGTCGCCGATGGCGTTAAGCGGAAAGAGGCTTTGCAGTTCATTGGCCAGTCGTGCTTTAAGGCAGGAAATTCCGAATGTATTTCCGCGCTTACCGACCTGGCGCTGGCTCGACGTTTGGGGCTGCTTGGCCAACCAGCTCCACCGAGTATGTCGGCAGAGATGTATTCGCAGATTGCCAGGGAATCCCAAACAGTTATATCCCTGTGCAACAAAACCGGAACTTTCAGTGAAGGAGAATAGGGCCCGAGCTTTTCCGCCGTATTGTCCTGATAGAGTGTAATTTGAATTTCGTCGAAGTCCACGTCAAACATCTTCAGTAACAACCAGGGGCACATGGACCAGGAAGAATAGTTCTTGTTGCCAATTACAAGTCGAAACTCTTTCATGGTAGTAGACTCCGCGAATTCGCTAAGTGATTTGTAAGTTTCTATTTACGGTCCGGCAGTTGGCTGAGCATTTGCTTGCCGGGATCCCGTAATCGAACGATTACCCGGCGATCGAAGAAATCCGCTTCGAAGCTTTGGCTTGTGTGCAGTGGCTGGGACTCTCCGTAGGCCACGGTGGTAATCGATGAATTTTGAATTCCCATTCTATTAAAATACTGTTTTATGGAAGCAGTTCTTTCCCTGGATAAGCGCAGGTTCATATCCGCATCTCCGTTGCGGTCAGCATAGCCAGTGATTTCAACGTTGGCCGAAGGCATGTGCTTTGCAAGTTTTACCAAGCTGGCAAGTTGTTCCTCATAGTGAGGTTCTATAGCACTGGAGCCGGTACGAAAGTGGAGAGACAACACCGTGTTATCACAACACGGTAATATTGAAGCGATATTGAGGCTCGCTGGAATTACCTGTGCGGTGCTGGTCTTGACCTTATCGAGTTCTGCCTTTGCCAGTTGCAGCTGTTGCTGTGCCGCCAGGGCTTCACCTCTTAACGCCGCCACTTGCAGTTGTGATTCGTAGAGTTCAACTCGCATGATATTTGCCCGTTTGCGCACGAAAAATCCGTCCCCCAGCATGGCACCAATAGCGGCACCGAAAATTGCGCCCGGGGGGCCACCTACAAGCCCGCCAACCGCCAGACCGCTCACGTAGCCTGTGGTTGCTTCCGCAGAGGCGCCATTTTGATAATTTGCGCGTTGTGTGTCAGCAAAGGCAGAGCCAGCGCTAACGCTGAGAAGGAGAATGAAAGTAATTTGTTTGTACATGGCGAAAATCCTGTGTGGGATGAAACAAAAATGCGGTTCGAACAGTCCAAGTAGAGAGGGACATAACTCTGGTGAATCCTGTGGCAGTTCGTAGAACCAATTAAACAGCATGTTTCTTACCCCACGGGGCACGGATTGGGGCCATGTGGTGATTAAATATGGCAAAATGATGGCAATCAGATGCTTGCCGAAATCATCGCTGCGATTGAGCCGGCATATGGGTTATAGTCCGATAAATTCCAAACTGTGTGTATCGGGGCAATGAGCAGAAGAATCGCCATAGTAGAGGACGAAGCCGCCATCCGGGAGAATTACGCGGATGTCTTGCGAAAGCAGGGCTACGAAGTCCAAACCTACGCCAATCGCAAAGATGCGATGTCGGCATTCGACCTGCGCTTACCTAATCTCGCCATTATCGATATAGGTCTTGAGAACGAAATCGATGGTGGTTTCACTCTTTGTCAGGCGCTGCGCTCACTGTCTGACACCTTGCCAATTATTTTCCTCACGGCCCGGGATAATGATTTTGATACCGTGAGTGGCCTGCGCATGGGCGCAGATGACTACCTCACCAAAGATATCAGCCTGCCCCATCTGACCGCCAGGATTGCGGCATTATTCAGAAGGCTGGATGTAATAGATCAGCCACCATCGCCTGAGAGTCTTCTGCAAAGAGATCAGCTGGTGTTGGATGTAGGTCGATTGACGGTGCAATGGGATGGGCATCCGATTCCTCTCACCGTCACTGAATTCTGGATGGTGCATGCACTGGTAAAATATCCTGGGCATGTAAAAAGCCGACAGGTGTTGATGCAGGAATCCAAAATATTTGTTGATGGTAGTACCATCACTTCACATATCAAACGCATAAGGAAAAAATTCACTCACGTGGATGAAGCCTTCGATTGTATTGAAACTGTCTATGGAATGGGTTACCGCTGGAATATTGTACCTGCAAGCAGCCACTAGGCTGTCTTTGATCAAATAGAAATGAATCTTACATTCAAAAACCCCTTTGGAATTCGCTTCAAGCTGGTTTTTCTTTCCAGCTTTTTGTTGGTTATTCCGTGGCTTGGTTATCAGTATATTATCGAGATGGAAGAGTATCTGCGCCGAGGCCAGGAGCAAATTGTTCTGGGCACGGCGCAAGCCCTGGCAACTGCGCTAAACGAGCGTCCGGAGTTATTTGACGAGGGCAGTTACAGCCCGGCCCGCCGTACCGAAGACCTCTACGTATATCCAGTTTATTCACCACTCTCTCTCGACGACGGCAGCCTGCTCGACTGGCGTGAATATCAGCAGTATGAAGTCGACTACGGTCACGATGACTATCTGCGCACCGATTTGAACCCTTATCGACCTTACGAAAAAGAAGGCTCCCTGAGTTTCAAAAACATGGTGGGTGAATACAACGGTTCTCTCTATGCCTACTTTAAGGTTATCGATGACAATATTGTTTACCGCAGTCGTGATGCACTGAGTGTGCATCGCAGCGATTTCTTGCAGATATCCATGCTTTCCAGGGAAGGCAATAGTGTAAGTCGCTATGTTATCGCCCCCCATGAACCAGAATTTCTCTACCCTTTTAAGGTAGGCGACGATTATTCGGAACCAATCCATGAGGAAAGAATCAGCGGGCAGTGGTATGAAACGGCGGATGGCTACGATATAGAATTACAGATACCGATGGAGATGCTGGGGGGTAGACTGGGTTTCGCCATCTTCGATGTGGATGATCCTCAGACTCGTGATATCAGCACCGTGGTTGCCACCTACAAGGCAGCAGACGCCGAACGGCTTGGTTCCCTAAAACTTCCTACGCCTGAAATTGACAGAATTGTCGCCGGTATGGGGCACAATAACTCAAGAATCCAGATAGTCGATCGCGGCGGGCGGGTACTGTTGACGGTTGGAGATATTCAATCGGCCACTGGACTGAATGTATCTTCCCGAATCGAGGATGCTCGAACCAATAAGTACTGGCTCTATATTCAGAATAAAATACTGAATCCGATTTACTACCAGATCTTGACGAAACCCAGTAATGACTTTATCGATGATCTGTACTCCGATGTAACCCGCGCCGGCGCGCATATCGATTCCGCCCTAAAGGGCACCGCATTTACCCAGTTTCGCACACTCGCAGGTGGCGAGACGCGACTACTCGAAGCGGCCCACCCCATACTCGCTAATGGCGAAGTGATAGGGGCGGTGGTGGTAGATCAAAACATGAATGGCTTGCGTACGTTCAGAAATCAGGCCCTGGAAACCTTGTTCAATACGATTCTCGGGGTGATGCTGCTGGTTACGCTGGGCCTGTTTTTCTCTGCATCTCGAATTTCCAGCCGCATCCGATCCTTGAGAAATCAGGCAGAGCGCATTATCGACGACACCGGCCGGGTTCAGAATACTATCGTGGCCTCGAGAAGTTCCGATGAGATAGGGGATCTTTCCCGATCTTTCTCAAATATCGTCGAGCGGCTGACCCAGCACACGAGCTATCTCGAGAATATGTCGTCCAGACTCTCTCACGAACTCCGCACGCCGGTTACAGTCGTGAGATCATCGCTGGAAAACCTCGGACTGACCGTCAAGGACAAGGAGTCAGCGGTCTACCTGGAGAGAGCGGAAGAGGGAATCAAGCGCCTCAATATCATCCTGACCAATATGAGCGAGGCGACGCGGCTGGAACAAATGCTGCAAACTGAGGATAAAGAGAAAATTGATCTGAATGCTGTCATTCACGGCAGCGTAGAAGGCTACAAGTTGGCCTACCCGGACCAGCAGTTCGATCTGGACATGGAATCCGGCCCTATTTTTGCCAATGGTGTGCCGGAATACATTGCCCAGATGCTCGATAAGCTTATTGCCAATGCCGTCGAATTTTCCTATCCAGATCAGCCAATTACAATCTACTGCCATACATTGAGAGACCATGTTGTTATCAAGGTCTCCAATGCCGGCCCCTCGCTGCCCGCAGAAATGGGAGACCGGGTATTCGATGCGATGATCTCGGTGCGACCGCAGGAAAAACAAAAACAACCGCACCTGGGGATAGGCTTGCACATTGCTCGGCTGATCACCGAATTTCACGGCGGTCAGATCAGGGCGGAGAACCGAAAAGACCGGGAGGGCGTGACAGTTTCGGTGGTTATACCCCTGTTTTACCGTTGATGCCGTCGCCCTAGCAGGCTGTTGGCTTAGTCCTCGCCGGTGTAATAGTCGGGTGCATTCTCCTTGACGATGGGGGAATCCGTAGACCAGGCGTGGCAGGTATCGAGTACCACCGGCCTCGATTTGGACTTCGTCACTTTGGAGTCGGGCTGCTTTTTCCGGTGACGGAGTAAGGGCCAGATAGTCTGCATCGCCACCGTCGCCATTGGGAATAGCAGCTCGGTCAGATGTGTACAGCCCCGCACCCCGCCCACCTTCATTCTAATCGCCTTGCGCCAGCCCGGGCCCATCTTGATGCCAATAATAGAGCTGTAATTGGGGGTAATGCTGGGGCACATCTGAAATGGGCTATTGTCGGTGACGGCGACGACTTCTCGAATTACAAATTCATCGTCGATCGTCACCCGCAGCAACATTTCGTGCAAGGGCTCGCCCACTTTCACCTCGCCGCGCCAGTTATTCTTAAAAGCATAGGTCTTGGTATCGGTCATGTGGGCTTCTATATCCCACATGCCGTCATCGCGCTCAAAACCACGATAATCGATGGCGCGGGTGTGCACGTGTTTTCTCGCGACAGATTCAGGAAATGGCATAATTTATCAGAGGCTCCTTGCCAGGAATTAAAAAAGTTTTATCTTTACAGATGAGGGTGACTACACGGGGGTTTCAGTGACGGCCCACTGCGCCGTCAAAGCCTTGATTTCTCTACAGTCTCGCGATTATAACGTATGAGCTAAGTTTTTTGTGCCCCATACCCATGAATCGGGCATAATGTTTGGCCAATAAAAGGGGGGATCAGCCTATGACCACAGCCAGCGCGCGGCATATATTAGTAGATACAGAAGAGGAATGTCTTCAACTTAAAGTTCGAATAGATGCAGGCGAAGACTTCGCAGACCTTGCCCGTGCCCATTCCAACTGCCCTTCGAAAGCGCAGGGCGGTGACCTTGGGCAGTTTGGACCAGGTATGATGGTAAAGGAGTTTGATGCCGTCGTTTTTAGCGCGGATATCAATACCGTGCAGGGCCCGGTAAAAACACAATTCGGCTATCACCTCCTGGAAGTAACGAGCAGGGACTAGCAGGCTGTTGAAGAAATTGAAGAAGGTTTCGACAGGGTTTGCGAGCCCATAAAGAATCCAATGAATGCGTTACTGACTCGCCTGGCTAGCGCTCCCTCCAAATAGTCCTGAGCAGGAAATAATCCCAAATGAACAAGCTGCAATCCAAATTTGGTAGCGCCGATACCGAGGTGGTTTCACGGGAAATTTGTCATAGTGGATTTTTACAACTGCACCGCCTCCAGCTTCGACACAAATTATTTGCCGGCCCTTGGAGTAAAGTCATAGACAGAGAACTGCTTGTCAAAGGCCAGGCAGTTGGTGTCTTGTTATTCGATCCTGCCCGGGAGGAAGTTGTTCTCGTACGCCAGTTCAGAGTGGGCATGATCGATGAAAAGCAAAGTCCGTGGCTGCTAGAGCTCGTGGCAGGCATGGCGGGCGAAGACGAAGATCTGTTGGAGGTAGCCAGTCGAGAGGCCGAAGAAGAGTCTAATTGCAGCCCCAGCAACCTGACCGAGATCTATAGCTACTACAATAGTCCCGGCACCAGCAACGAAAGACTTAGCCTGTTCTGCGGACAGGTCGACGCCAGTAATGCCGGGGGTGTATTTGGTTTAAGCGAAGAACATGAAGATATTCAGGTTGTGGTGTTGCCGGTCAATGAGCTGTTTGCGGCAGTTGAATCGGGGCTGATTAACAACGCCATGACTATTATTGCAAGTCAATGGCTGCAATTACACAAGGAAGAGTTAGTGCAACGCTGGAGATAGGTTTTCTCCGCCAGATTCAGGGGTGACATCGAATAGAAACTTATTCAAATAGAAGCTCGCATTAATGTGACAATTGGTTACAATTGAGAGAATGTGCCCGACAGGCAGGTGGGGCAGGGGCTGTTCCTCGAATAGATGTAAGATGTTGGCTCAGAGATAGGGAGAGAAGCCGATAAAAGACTAATCGGGCAGAACATTCGCTCTTAAACCGACGGCGACAATGCAGGTGCCGAACGTAAGGAATCCATGCATAGAAATGGCGAAGACCAGTTACCGTATTGATCTGATTAAACAGATGGCTGAATGTGATGCCAACTTCATTCGGCTGCTCAAATTATTGCCCTATCTGCAGGCATACAGAGACAGGTCGTTTCTGGAGCATGCTCTGCGGCAAGCACCCCTCGAAGAACTGAATGATGGCATGTATATAAGCGACAGTGAGCCAGAAAAAGCGCTGGAGGGCCTTAGCTCCAAATTTGTAATTGCCGATCTGGAGAATACGGCAGACAAAGTCACTGTTGAAATGAAAATTGTTGAAGCATTTAAATATACAACCACTCTGGAAATTACGCAGCAACCGGAGTTAAAGCAATGGATGACGAATCCTTCGATGCTGGTACGCGTTTATCATGATGCCTGTACTGCAGAAGTTGTGTCTTACCAGGGACATCGAAATTTGAAACCCAGATATTCACGACCCAATCCTCAGATGTATCATGCGGATGAGAAGATGCAGGTTAATGCTTTTCTGGGTGAGTGGTTAACTCTGTGCTTGAAAGTTGGAAGAAGCGCAAAGGTGCCCGATAGTTTAATGAGTATTTGATCAGAGGCTCCTTAATCAATATCTCCAAGAAAGTCATGACTCTATTGATTCCACACAATCCGATCAACATTGTTCAAGTTACCGATCCCCATCTCTATAAAAATGCGAAGGGTACTTTGCTGAGAATGAACACTCAGGATAGCCTGGATCATGTTATCAAGTTGGTGCAGGAGACCGAGAGTGATATTGACCTGCTGCTGGCTACAGGGGATATAGCACAGGATGCTTCACTTGAGGCCTACCATAATTTTATCCGCACCGTGGCTGTCATCGATGCGCCCCTGCGTTGGATACCTGGGAATCATGACAGCGCGACCTTGATGCTTGAAATAGCGCAAGGCACGGACACCGGTGAAAAATCCGTAAGACTTGCCAATTGGCTGGTCCTGTTACTCGACACCAGCATCGAGGGTAAGGTGCATGGCAGATTGGCTGAATCGGAGTTGGAATTGCTCGAGGAGAGCCTCGATGCAGCACAGGGCGATAAGGACTTAGATCACTGCCTGATCTGTCTGCACCATAATCCGATTCCCGGTAATGCGGGATGGATGAAAGATGTAGGCCTGGTTAACGATGATCAGTTCTTTGAGATTATCGATCGATTCGATAAAGTTAACTGCATTCTCTACGGGCACATACATCAGGATTTGGATTTTATGCACAAGAATATTCGCTGTCTGTGCACTCCGTCTACCTGCATACAATTTAAGGCCGGCGTGACCAACTTTGAGCTGGATAAAGTTAATCCTGGTTATCGTTCCCTGAAACTGTTTGCAGATGGCAGCATCGAAACCGGAGTGAGAAGAGTGGGCGGTTATGCTCTGGAAGCGGATTACGCCAGCAAAGGCTATTAAGGCACCTCTGATTAATGGCTCGATGAGTGCAGCAGCCACCGTACTCTACCTTCACGGTTTTCTCAGCTCTCCCCAGTCCAAAAAAGCACAGCAAACCCTGCGCTATTGCGTGCGACGGGGCATGGGAGAGAACGTCCTGATTCCGCAGATGCGGTTTGGGCCCGCGCAGACCATGGCCGAGCTCAGAGCCTTGGTCGAGTCCCAGGACCGGCGTCGACTGGTACTTATCGGAAGCTCCCTGGGTGGCTTCTATGCCACCTATCTGGCGGAAGAATACGGGTTTCCTGCGGTCCTGATAAATCCTGCGGTGCGACCGTTCGAGTTGTGGCAGGAACACCTGGGGCGGCACCGAAATTATTACACCGATGAGATCCACACGGTAACAAAAAAACATATTGAAGAACTAAAAGAACTGGACAGATCTCAGTTACAATATCCACGAAATTATATGGTGTTGCTGCAGAGCGGCGACGAAGTTCTGGACTACACACAGGCGCGCGAAAAATTCGAATCTTCAAGGTGCATAGTCAGGGAGAACGGCAGTCACAGCTACGAGGATTTTGCTGACGAATTGCCTGCAATCTTCGACTTTCTATTATCGAGAATAGACTGATTTGACCGCGTAATCGTGCGACTAAATACGCTAGAATGAAGCGCCTGCAGTATTGAGAAAATCAATGAACGAAATCTATAACGCCGATGCCATCGAGGTACTTACCGGGCTGGATCCGGTCCGAAAAAGGCCGGGCATGTACACGGATACGACCAGACCGAACCACCTAGTGCAGGAGGTGATCGACAACAGTGTCGATGAAGCGCTTGCCGGATTCGCCAGCAATCTAACGCTCACCATGAACAAGGATGGCTCGGTTGAAGTCAGCGACGATGGCCGCGGTATGCCGGTTGACAAGCACAAAGGCGAGAAGGTAAGCGGTGTCGAATTGATATTGACGCGCCTGCATTCGGGAGCGAAATTCTCGCATAAGAACTATCAATATTCTGGCGGACTTCACGGTGTCGGTGTTTCCGTGGTGAATGCCCTGTCGAATTATCTCGAAGTAACCGTCAAGCGCAACAGCCAGGTCTACTTCATGAAATTCAAGGAAGGTGACAAGGCCTCGGAACTGAAAGTTATCGACAGAGTCGGCAGGAGGAATACCGGCACCATGGTAAAATTTCTCCCCAATGAGAAATATTTCGATTCGGTCAAGATTTCAATTCCAAAGTTAAAACACGTGCTGCGAGCGAAGGCGGTACTCTGCTCCGGACTTAAGGTCAGATTCATCGATAACACGGTTAGCGCGGAAAAGTCACAGAGTGAGCAGTGGTGTTTTGAAGATGGACTGACTGACTATTTGACCCAGGCCACCTCGGAATTTGAGACCTTGCCCCTTGAACCATTCGTTGGCTCGGTACAGGGTAATGAGGAAGCCGTCGATTGGGCGATTCAGTGGTTGCCTGAGGGCGGCGATCTTACCGGTGAAAGTTATGTCAATTTAATTCCGACAACGCTTGGTGGGACTCATGTGAGTGGCTTGCGCACCGGCCTGCTCGATGCCCTGCGGGAATTCTGCGAGTTTAGGAATCTGTTACCGCGGGGGCTCAAACTATCGCCCGACGATGTCTGGGACAAATGTTGCTATGTGCTCTCTTCCAAACTCCTCGAGCCTCAATTTTCCGGTCAGACCAAGGAGCGCCTGTCGTCGCGGCAGTGTGCTGTCTTCGTTTCGGGCGTGGTCAAAGACAGCTTCAGCCTCTGGTTAAACCAGCATACCGATGAGGCGGAGGCTATTGCAGAGCTGTGTATCAATAATGCGCAATCGCGCCTCAAAGCCAGCAAGAAGGTTGCACGCAAGAAGATCACTTCGGGGCCGGCCTTACCCGGCAAGCTTGCCGATTGTTCCACCGAGGATGTGATGTCCGGAGAATTGTTTCTGGTAGAAGGGGATTCCGCCGGGGGTTCGGCGAAGCAGGCGAGAGACCGGCAGTTTCAGGCAATCTTGCCGTTGCGAGGGAAAATCCTCAATACCTGGGAAGTGGATTCCAGCGAAATTCTCGCATCACAAACCGTGCATGATATTGCCGTGGCACTGGGAGTGGATCCCGCCTCCAATGATATCAGCGGATTACGATATGGCAAGATTTGTATTCTTGCCGATGCCGATTCCGACGGGCTGCATATCGCGACGCTGCTATGCGCATTGTTCGTTAGGCATTTTAGACCGGTGGTCGAAGCCGGACATATCTATGTTGCCATGCCCCCGCTTTTCCGTATCGATGTGGGCAAAGAAGTATTCTATGCGCTGGACGAGGACGAGAAGAATGGCATCATCGATCGAATCGCGGCGGAAAAAAAACCAGGCAAGGTTAATGTGCAACGCTTCAAGGGCCTGGGGGAGATGAACCCTCTGCAATTGCGAGAGACAACCATGGCAACCGATACGCGTCGCCTGGTGCAGTTAACCCTCGAAAGCGAAGCCTCGACCCAGCGCAAATCTGGAACATTCGAGGCTATGGATTTGTTATTAGCCAAGAATCGGGCACCGGACCGTAAAGTCTGGCTGGAACGCAGCGGTAGTATGGCGGATTACGCCGAGTAGTTTGTGACCTGAAGCCAATCGAATTGAAACACTGAGAACAACATGAATCAGGACATAACAGTTAATGCAGACGGCGTCGAACAGATCGCGCTGAAAACCTATACTCAACAGGCGTATCTCAACTATGCGATGTACGTTATCAATGATCGGGCATTGCCGAGTCTGGCAGATGGCCTGAAGCCGGTGCAGCGCCGTATCGTCTACGCGATGTCAGAGTTGGGCCTGAAAGCCTCCGCCAAATTCAAAAAATCCGCCCGCACCATAGGTGATGTTATAGGTAAATTTCATCCCCACGGCGATTCCGCATGTTACGAGGCAATGGTACTGATGGCGCAACCGTTTACCTACCGTTACCCGCTAATAGATGGTCAGGGCAACTGGGGGTCTCAAGACGATCCGAAATCATTTGCGGCGATGCGTTATACGGAATCTCGATTGCGAGCCTATGTCGATGTGTTGCTGGGCGAACTGGGACAGGGAACGGTCGACTGGAAACCGAATTTTGATGGAACACTCGATGAACCGAAGATTCTTCCAGCCAGGCTACCCAACATATTGCTAAATGGCGGTAGCGGTATAGCAGTCGGGATGGCGACGGACATACCCCCCCATAATCTCAGAGAAGTGGCGCGGGCATGTATTCACCTGCTGGACAAGCCCAAAGCGACGGTGGAAGACCTGTGTAAGTATATCAAGGGACCAGACTTCCCCACCGAAGCCGAACTCATCACGCCAAAAGAGGAAATTGTAGAGCTGTACCGGACCGGTCGAGGTTCGTTAAAAGCCCGAGCCATCTATCTCGTCGAGAACGGCGAAATGGTAATTACGGCCCTGCCCTACCAGGTCTCCGGCGCCAAAGTGCTGGAGCAGATCGCAGCCCAGATGCAAAAGAAAAAACTGCCAATGGTGATTGATCTGAGGGATGAATCCGACCATGAAAATCCAACACGGATAGTCGTGGTGCCACGGTCAAATCGCATCGACATGGATGGTGTCATGTCACATCTGTTTTCCACTACCGACCTGGAGAGAAACTACCGGGTCAACTTCAACATGATCGGAATCAATAATCGGCCGCAGGTGAAAGACATCGCGACCCTGTTGAAGGAGTGGCTGCAGTTTCGCACTAGCACGGTAAAAAGAAGGCTACAGTTTCGCCTCGATAAAATTCGCAGTCGAATGCATATCCTCGAGGGGCTGTTGATTGCATTTCTCAATATTGATGAAGTCATCAAGGTCATCCGTACGCAGGACAAGCCCAAGCCTGCTCTCATAAAAAAGTTCAAAATCTCGGCGCTGCAGGCCGAAGCCATACTGGATTTGAGACTGCGGCAACTGGCCAAACTTGAAGAAATCAAGATAGAGGCCGAACAGAAAGAACTGGGAGCGGAACGCAAGGGTCTGGAACAACTGCTTAAATCTGCGACCCGATTAAAAACATTTATCAAGAAAGAAATCCAGGCCGACGCGGAGAAGTTTGGGGACGACAGGCGCACGCCCATCGTAGTACGAGATGAATCGAAGGCCTTCAGTGAGACCGAATTGCTATCGACGGAGCCAGTTACCATAGTCTTGTCTGAGCGCGGTTGGATGCGGGCGGCCAAGGGTCACGATGTAGATCCTACCGCCTTGCAATACAAATCGGGGGATGGATTCAAGCTAGCGGCGCGAGGCAAGAGCAATCAGTTAGCTATTTTTCTCGACTCAACCGGGCGTGCCTACTCATTACCGGCCCACGGCCTGCCGTCGGCACGGGGCCAGGGTGAGCCAGTATCAGGGAAGGTCAATCCGCCCTCCGGCGCTACCTTTGAGGGGGTGATTATCGGAGAAGATGACAAGGATGTGTTACTCGCAAGTGATGCCGGTTATGGATTTGTGGCGAAAGTCGGCGACCTGACGAGTAAGAATAAATCGGGGAAACTAATACTGAGACTACCGAAGGGGAGCGAGGTATTGTCCGCAATCACCGTCAACGACTATGCCAGTGATCTGATTGTGGCGATTACTAACGAAGGCAGGATGTTAATGTTTCCCTTAAGCGATCTGCCGCGCCTTGCTAAAGGCAAGGGCAACAAGATTATTAATATATCCCCCGCGCGTGTAGCGGAGCGACTGGAGTTTGTTGTCGCGCTGGTTGCCTTGACTCCCGAAGATACCTTGACAGTCTACGCAGGTCGCCGTCATCACAATTTAAAACCAGCGGACTTGTTACATTATCGCGGTGAAAGAGGGCGGCGAGGCAATAAATTGCCACGGGGATTTCAGAATGTAGACCGTATAGAACTTGTTAAGAAGACGCCGTTAAATTAATCTGAATATAGCGTCACCACTTGTATGGCCTGGCGCTCCAGCAACAATTTGTAATCCGACATGGGTTCAAGGCTGATGTAGGTAATGATCTGTTCTTCATCGTCGACGATGGAAAACTCCTCCGCACTCACGCGTGTTCCAGCACCTGCATGTTCGAAGCAACTCTCGCTAATCAACAATGCATTATCCGGGCACTCATCGCAGATCTGACGAGTCAGATCGAGGGTCCTGCCAGTAAAATTATTGGTATCCTGAGTGATGGGTGAGTAGAGGCCGCTCACGGCTTGACCGCTGTGAACTGCCAACTTAAATTTTGCCCCAATGTGGCTCTCGTCAATATCGGAAAGATCTCCCACCAGGTAAAGGAAAAGCTGCGCCGTACAGATAGCATAGAAAGCCTGCTCCTCCTCCAGTTGCACCGATCCAAAATTGACGATGATCTCTCCGTCGGAACAGTAACCGACGTGACCATTGTAAAGTTGGCTCACCTTGCCGGCGAAGAAATAGTATTTGTTCAATAAGCTGACAAGTCGCTCTTCACTCAAGGTAGAGGCGAGGAAGTGAAAGTTGGTCATCTTGATATTAAGCAAGGTAACGTCTTGTTTGCCTGGGATGGCTTTGAAACTCTGCGCGTCTTCCTCCGGTTTGCGATGGCCAAAATTGTCGAGAAAAGTATTTTGGGCAAGAAATTCCGCGGTGGCATTGAATTGCTTGATGGCGACACTGATCTCGCTGTTGTCATCTGGCTCGGGGCAGGTTTCAATTTTCCCCTTGCGAATATTGCTTATGGAAAAAGCCAGCAAATTAATTGGAAAACTGATGAGATACCGGAAATAGGTTGTAGTGAGCGTGGCCGCCACCGCAATCAATATCAGAGTCGCAGCGATGACGAAGATGAAATTATTGACCAGGCCGACTTCTATATAGCTCAGGTCTAGCCTCAGTCGGATGTAACCGGCCACCGAATCTGCCAGTAAGATTGGGGCAAGATAAACTCCTTCGAGTGCATTCAGCGTAACAGGAAGGGGGATGATGGTCTCGACGGGGGTGTGTGCGCCAGCCGCTACAGCGACTATTTCGCCATCGATGTTTAAAACTGCGATTTCGGCGATAGTTGAGTCACGGGTGATGCCGCCGAGCACCACATTCATGCTGATCGGGTCATTTGCCAACACCAGTTCCGTAAGTTGTACCGCGGTCTGTTGGGCTAGCGTCTGGCCGAGGCTATCTGCCTGCTGACGCAGTAGATTCTGGGTGTTGTATGCGCTGATCAACCAAAATACACACATGGAAAGCAGCAGCAGTAAACAAACCGCGATGGTAAACTTTCTGGAGGTCCGCGAGCTGCTAACGCCAGCACTCACAACTGGATCGGTGGAAGGCTCAGCTTGTGCCTGATTTTCTTGCAACAGTACCACTCTCTATCGGGGAGCCTCCGAACAAGTCTATGGCCCCATAAGTCTA
>Ga0209554_1000159_pt1 | contig 54270 bp, 48 predicted proteins | sample MarorgKNORR_S2LV_5_FD_188221 | JGI IMG/M metagenome (GOLD analysis project Ga0209554, IMG submission 188221) | Marine microbial communities from the Southern Atlantic Ocean, analyzing organic carbon cycling - Bottom_A/KNORR_S2/LV (SPAdes) (version 2) | ecosystem: Environmental > Aquatic > Marine...
GCGGCGGGAAGAAGTCGACGTCATCGTGGTGGGCTTTGGCGGCGCGGGCGCCGTTGCTGCGATCGAGGCGGCACGCGACGGCGTCGAGGTCGTGGCACTCGACCGATTCGCGGGGGGAGGCGCAACCGCGATCAGCGGCGGGGTCCTCTACGCCGGTGGCGGGACGCGCATCCAGCGCGAAGCCGGTGTCGAAGACGACGTCGCGGCGATGGCGGACTATCTGCGCGAGGAGATCGGCGGCGTCGTCTCCGAGGAAGCCCTCCAGGCCTTCTGTCGCGAGAGCGCGTCGAACCTCGACTGGCTCAGCGAACACGGGGTGCGCTTCGATTCGTCGCTCTGCCCAGTCAAGACCTCCTACCCGAGCGACGACTACTTTCTCTACTACTCGGGGAACGAGGGCTTCCGGCCCTGGCGCGATCGTGCGCGCCCTGCGCCGCGCGGACACCGTACTTTTTCTTCAGGCCTTCCGGGACGTCATTTCTTCGAGCCCCTGCGCGCCGCAGCGCTCGCGGCGGGCGTCGAAGTTCGCAGCCACTGCCGCGTGCGCAAGCTGTTTCGCAACGACTCTGGCCGTGTCCACGCTGTCGAGTACGACGAAATCCCGGCCGGTCCGGCACGCTGGCTCCACGCGCAGATCGACTTCTTCGCCACGAAGGTCTCGCCCTTCGTGCCCCCTTTAGGGCGTGGGTTGCGCGCCCTCGGCCGCGTAATCGAGCGCAGCCGGAGCCAGCGCCGAACGCTGCACGCCCGGCGCGGCGTGGTCCTCGCCACCGGCGGCTACATCCACAACCCCGAGATGGTGGCCACCCACGCGCCGGCCTACGTGCGCGGGCTGCCGATGGGCACCGCTGGCTGCTCGGGTGAAGGCATCGCGATGGCCGAGGCGCAGGGTGCCCAGTCGAGGCACCTCGATCGCATTTCTGCCTGGTTTTTCCTGAACCCGCCGAGCGCACTCTGCGAGGGAATCCTCGTCGACAAGAGCGGAGAACGCTTCGTGAACGAGGCCCTCTACGGCGCCTCCGTGGGCCGTGCCCTGGTCGAAGCCAGCGGCGGCCACGCCTTTCTGGTGATCGACCGCGCACTCTGGCGGCGGGCGCGCGCGCAGGTGGGGGGCGGCCAGATGCAACTCTTTCAGACACTTCCGGCGCTGCTCAATCTCTGGTTCAACTGCGGTCGGGCCGCGACACCCGCTGCGTTGGCTCGGCGCATCGGTTGCGATCCGGCCGCGATCGAGGCCACGATCGAGCGCTACAACGCCGACATCCGATCCGGGCAGCCGGACGCCATGCAGAAGGACGAGCGCGCGCTGCTCGCGCCTCCCTACAGGGCCATCAACTGTTCTCTCGACGACTGGCGCTGGCCGTTGATGACGCTCTCGCTCGGCGGCCTCGCCGTCGATGAAGCGAACAACGGGGTGTTGGGGAACGACGGTCAGCCGATCCCCGGACTCTTCGCGGCGGGGCGAGTCGCCGCCGGGATCTGCTCGAACCAGTACGTGAGCGGTCTGTCGCTGGCGGACTGTGTCTCCGCAGGGCGACGCGCTGGCGCTGCGGCCGCTACCGGATAGCGGGGACGGTCCCCGCGAGTCGCTAGTTGGACTCGCTGGCCAGGCGAACCAGGAGGTCGCGCGTGGCTTCGGCTTCGTCTTCGTCCGGACACATCTCCGAAACCCGAAGGTCGGTCGCCCCACCCTCTTTGTATCCCGCCAGCCGTTCGCGAATCGCATCTTCGCTGCCCGCGACGAGCAACGCCTCGGGGGCGGCGGCGCCTTCACGCTCGAGCATCGCGCGGTAGGCGGGCAGCTTCCCGTAGACCGCCAGTTGAGGGGCTGCGTGGCGGCGGGCGCGGGGGGCGTCATCGGTGAGGCAGACAGGAACCCCGGCAAGGATTCGCGGAGCGGGACGCCCCGCTTCCGCCGCCGCGCTGCGAATCCGCGGCGTGATGTGATCCGACAGCGTCTTCGGCCCGACCATCCAGAGCGCGGTTCCATCGGCCTCGCTGCCCGCGAGGGCCAGCATCTTCTCGCCGAGGGCCGCCACCAGGATCGGCGGCGCGGGCGCTTCGATGGCGAGCTGTCCGCGCAGCGTCACTTCTTCGCCCTCGAAATCCACGGCCTTCCCGGCCAGCAGTTGCTGTAGCACCTGCAGTTCTTCGCGGGTGCGGGTGAAGGGACGCGCGTAGCTTCCGCCGAGCATGTGTTCGGCGTAGCGCTTGTGCGAGGGGCCGATCCCGAGAACGAGCCGCCCGCCCACGGCCTCCTGGGTGGCCAGCGCCTGGGAAGCCAACACGAACGGGTGACGCCCGTAGAGGGGAACCACCGAAGTCCCCAATTCGAGGCCGGGAGCATCACGTCCCACCGCAGCCAGTGCCGTCAGCGAATCAGGGCCGGCGATCTGAGAGAGCCAGAAACTCGCGAAGCCGTGCTCGGCCGCCCAGCGGGCCCGCTCGCGGATCGCCTCGACGCTGCGAAAATGCCCGCCACCATTCCACCCGATCTTCATGCGCCCGCCTTCGCGGCCTTCGGCGGACGCTGATGCCCCCACAAGCTCGTCTCGAAGTAGACCGTCGGCTCCCAGGTCGCGTCGTCCACCTTGCGTCCGCCATGCCCGACCTCGACGCGGCAACCCGAAGGGGTTTTCGCGTAAAAAGAGAGCATCAGATCGTTCGGGTGCTGGCCCAGATCGTTGAGGATGCGGACCCCGCCCGCCTGGCAGCGATCGCGGGCCAGGCCGACGTCGGTGAGCGCGTTCATCTCGAGCATCACGTGGTCGAGACGCTTTGGCTGCACGACCTCGGCAAAGGCCACGCTGTGATGGCGGGCGTTGGCGTGCAGAAATTGGATCTCGACCTTGAACCCGGGGGCCACCTCGGCCTCGATCCGGTCCGAAAGTCGCAGCCCGAGAAGATCGCAGTAGAAGTGTTGCATGGCCGCGGCATCCGGGGCGTTCAGCACGATGTGCCCAAGCCCTTCGTCGCCGGTGACAAAACCACCCGGCACCCGCTTTGACTCGAAGGCCGAAGCGCCGGATGTCGCCCCATAAAAGATCTCGATGGGGTTTCCGGCGGGATCGCGTACCCGGATCAGCGAGCGAACCGCGCGCTCATTGCACGCCACCGCGTCGGCCTCTTCGACGTCGAGGCCGTCGGCCCCCAGCGAGCCCGCCAACTGCTCGAGATCGGCCGCGGCGTCCACTTCGAACCCGGCATACAGGAGATCGTCGGCATCCCCTTCGTGCAGCGCAATGCGCCAGGCCTGGTCGTCCATGCGCAGGCGCCGCGCGCCGCCCGGTGAAGCGTCGGCGGGTGCGAGCCCCAGCATGTCGACACCAAAGTCGACCCAGGCCAGGGCGTCGCTTACTTCGAGCCCCAAATATCCCAGTCGAGCGACCTTCGCCATACGCTGCTCCGGTTTCTAGAGAAAGAGATCTTTCGGCGGCTGGTCTGGATTGAGCTCACTCGCGCCGAAGAGTTGCGCGCTGCGGTCCGGATTGTTGATCGCGTGTGCCCGCATCGCGTGGATGTCCCGGAAGAAACGCTGAATCGGCGAATCGAGAAAAATCGCGCGACCGCCGCTCGCCTCGAAGAGTAGATCGACCGCGCGCACGCAGCGCTGCACGATGTTCGCCGCGGTAAAGCGCGCCCGGGTGCGGAGCCGCAGCGGGATCTCCTCCCCCGCATCGATCAGCGCGGAAAAGTGCTCGAAGGTGCCCTTTAGTTCGAGGCGCGCCGCGGAGATCTCCGCTTCGGCATGCGAAAGCCGATGCTGGGCAAAGGGGTCGTCCGCCAGCCGACCAGGCCCCCCCGCCATGCGCTTCTCGCGCATGGTGGCGGTGTAGGCATCGTAGGCGCCCTGGGCCGCGCCGATCGCCGGGGCGGCGATGCCGAAGGAAAAGACGGTGCCAAAGGGCAGGCGGTAGAGGGGGCCCGGGTTGCTCGCCTGCCCGGGGCTATTGAGCTGGAAGGCGTCGACCAGGCTGTGGCTGCGGTGCTCGGGCACGAAGGCGCCCTCCATCACGATCTCTTTACTGCCGGTTCCCGAGAGTCCGGCGACGAACCAATTGTCGTCGATCTCGTAATCGCTGCGCGGAACCAGGAAGGTGCGCAGAACGGTCGGCTCACCTTCGCGGCGCACGAGCCCCCCCACAAAGACCCAGCTGCAGTGGTCGCAGCCACTCGAGAACGACCAGCGACCCGAAAGCCGAAAGCCGCCGTCGACGTTCTCGACCTTCCCGGTAGGGGCGTAGGACGAACTGATACGCGCGGCGGTGTCCTCGCCCCAGACCTCCTGTTGCGCGGCTTCGGGAAACAGCGCGAGCTGCCAGTTGTGAACGGCCACCACCCCCAGAAACCACGCCGACGACGGGCAGGCCGAAGCGACGAGTTCAACACCCTCGAAGAGCGCCAGCGGCGGCAGTTCGTAGCCGTCCCAGCGCGCCGGCTGAAGCGCGCGCAGCAGACCCGACTCTTCGAACTCCTTCACCGTGGCATCGGGAAGGCGCCGCAACTCTTCGCACTCGCGCGCGCGCTCACGCAGCCCCGGAAGCAGGGCGCGAACGCGGTCTGCGTATTCGGCGCGTTCCATCTCGCTCCTCCTCAGCTCGCTTCGTCCACTGCGGCATCGGTCGCCAACTCGCGTCCCGCGATGAAACCGAAGACCATCGCCGGCCCGAGGGTTGCCCCCGGTCCCGGGTAGGTCGTAAGAATACCCGCCGCGCAATTTCCCGCAGCGTAGAGCCCGGGGATCGGCGCGCCCGCCTCGCTCAGGACGCGCGCGCGCGCGTCGGTCGCCAGCCCCCCGGCGGTGCCGAAATCTCCCGGGTCGATGCGGATCGCGTAAAAGGGGGGCTTCGAAAGCGGCCCGAGGCAGGGGTTGGGCTCGCACGCAGGGTCGCCGTAATGACGGTCGTGGACCGAAGCTCCGCGGTCGAAGTCGGGGTCCTTCCCCTGCCGCGCAAAATCACACACCCGCTTCGCCGTCTCTTCCAGGCCCACTGCGTCGATCCCCGTCTTCTCCGCGAGTTCGGCAAGCGTCTGGGCGCGGGTCACGAAGCCGCTGCTGAACCAGTTCCGATTCACCAGCGCATCGGGGAGGAACTTCCCGGGGAGCAGTGGCCCCACCGGGTACTTCCTCCGGTGCTCTGCATCGAAGACCATAAAGAGCGGATCGCAGTCCTCGCCCGCTTTGTGGAGCTCGTGCTGCTGGCGCACGAACAGTTGGTAGTTCTGCGATTCGTTCGCGATGCGGCGACCCGCGCGGTTGACGGTGTAGTTCCCGGGCATCGATTTTTCGAAAATGCTGAGACGCGGAGCACACTCGCCGGGAACGCGAAGCGTCGAGCACCACCAAGCGCGCTGCATCCCGCGCAGCTCTGCCCCCAGTCGCCTCGCGGCTTCGATGCCATCGCCCTCGTTGCCGGGGCTCCCGGCGCTGAAACGGCTGTCGGTGGGTGCCGGGAGATACGCCTCGCGCATTGCCTGGTTGTGCTCGAAACCGCCACAGGCCAGCAGCACCCCGCGGCGTGCGCGAATGCGCTCTCGGCTGCCAGCGCGCTCGACCTCTGCGCCCACGACGCGACCCCCTTCGAGGATGAGTTCACGCAAGGGCGTTGCGCGCCAGACCGGGATGCCGGCGTCGCGCACCGAAAGCAGCAGGCGGGCGACCCCCGCCGCACCCAGTGTCAGACGGCGCGAGCGGCGCACGCGCAAGCGGCCCCTCCAGTCGGCGGCGTAGGCCAGCGCCTGGCGCGCGAAGGTCTGTATCCATCCGGGCGACTGCGTCACGAAGAGGTGCAACTCCTCCTGGGTGAAGGCCACGCGTCCAAAGAGCAGCGTCATCGGGTTGGGTTCGTGCAGGTAGGCCGCGTCGTCTCCCAATTCGGTCAGGGCAATCGGGAGCGGTTCCATCGAGCGGTGCCCGTCGCGCATGCCGGGCGCCTCGCTGAAATAGTCGGGGTAGCTCGGCAGGCTCGTGTAGCGCGCGCGCGTCTGGTCGTGGAGGAAGTCGACCATCGCGGGGCCCTGCGCGAGGTAGGTTTCGATCAACGCCGCATCGAACTCGTGCGGAGGAATCGTCGCTTCGAGATAGCGGCGCGCTGCATCGACCGAATCCTCTGCGCCGGCCTCCCGGGCGTAGCGATTACACGGAATCCAGACGCCGCCGCCCGAGGCCGCACTGGTGCCGCCGAGCACCGCCTGTTTCTCGATCACCAGCACGTCGAGGTCGCCCGGGCCCCGGGCCGCCAGCGCCCCCACCAACCCGGCATTCCCCGAGCCCACCACGAGGATGTCGACGGCGTGGTCGAAGGCTTCGGCGAGCGGTTCGTCCATCACAGCAGTCCTAGGCGTTCGCGTTGCCCCAGGTTCGGAGCACCGGCAACACCTCCTTGCCGAAGAGTTCCAGACTCCGCCGCGCGTCCTCCATGGGAAGCCCGGCAAAGCGGAAGATCCCCTGGATCCCGAACTCGCCAAACAGGGCGCGACGCTCCTCGAACCTGCGCAGCATCTGGTCGGGCGTTCCCCAGGACTGGAGATTGACGTAGTTCTTGACGTAATCGTCGAGGCCGATTTCTCGCAGGGCCTGGGCGTTCTGACCGTAGGTGTCGTAGCCGCCCACCTTCTCGAAGTGGTCGCTCATCAACTCGTAGTGCCGCAGCACGCTCTGGAGGTAGCCCGCGCAGTAGCGCTGCGCGTTGTCTCGCGCACGGTCGGCGTCGCTGTCGCAGATCATCAGGTCCGCCAGGAAAGGCGGCGGCGGTTCGGCCCCATCGTTGTAGGCGTGAAAGTGCTTTCGATAACCCTCGAACTCGGCCTTCTCCACCTCTCGCGGCTTGATGCTGAAGGCCATTATCGGAAGACCGAGCTTCGCGGCCTGCTCCGCCGAGTCGGGGCTCATGGCCACCTGGAAGCGACGGCCCACGAAGCTCCGGGTGGGCGGCGGGCGCAGCGGCACGCGCTTCTGGCGGAAGAACTTTCCCTCGTGCTCCGCCATCCAGCCGGTCTCGAGGGCATCGAGCACCATCGGCGCAGCCTCGTCGAAGCGCTCGCGCGATTCGCCCATTTCGATCCCGAAGCCCTCGAACTCGAAGCGCGAGAGACCGCGCCCCAGGCCGAAGATCAGCCGTCCGTCGCAGAGGTTGTCGAGCATCGCGGCCTTCTCGGCCACGCGCAGCGGTTGGGCGTGCCAGGGCAAGATCACGGCCCCGGTGGCGAGCCGAATTTTCTTGGTGCGCGCTGCGAGATACGCGAGGTACATGAAGTTGTCCGGACAGAAGGCGTAATCTTCAAAGTGGTGCTCGACGACCCAGATGTGATCGAGACCCTGGGCCTCTGCGAGAAGAGCGAGTTCGAGTTCTTGTTCGTAGACACCCGCATCGCTCAGGCCCTCGTAGCCGAAACCCTGCATCACCATCACCATTCCGACTTCCATCGCATGCACCTCCCCGGTGGATGAAGCATCGCACGGAAGTCGCCGCACGACCATGGTCCGACTTCGCGAAAAAGATATGCAGCCAGTTCGCTGGAGTGGTATGCCTTTCAGGGAAGCCAAAGGAGAAGCCCGTGACGATCCCGATCCGCCAGATCGATTCGACACCGCCGCCCGACCGCTACGCCCGCGGCTGGCATTGCATCGGGGGCGCCTCGGCACTCGGCAATACACCGTTGCGCGTCAATGCCTTTGGAACGCGCCTGGTGGCGTTCCGCGATTCGAACGGGGCGCCGCAGATCCTCGACGCGACCTGCCCGCACATGGGCGGCGATCTCTCCACGGGCAGCGTCGAAGGCGACCTGGTGCGCTGTCCCTATCATGCCTGGGGCTGGGGCGGTGACGGTTTCTGCAAGAGCATCCCCTACTCCGAGCGCATCCCGAGAACCGCGCGGATTCGCTCGTGGCCGGCGCTCGAGGAGAACAAACTCCTCTTCGTCTGGAACGACCCGGAGGGCGCCGCACCCCCGGCGGAGGTAACGGTCCCGCGCGAAGACGAGTGCTTCTCTGACCAGTGGTCCGATTGGGTTCTCGAAGAGAACACCATCGAGATCAACTGCCGCGAACTCGTCGACAACATGTCGGACAAGGCCCACTTCGCGACGATTCACTTCGTGCCGCCCATTTATTTCAAGAACGTCTTCGACGGGCACGTACTGACCCAGATCATGCACGGAAAGAACGAGGGCGGTTCCGAGTACGATGCGGGCGGCATCATGACTTCGAAGGCCACCTATTACGGGCCGGCCTACATGATCTGCCACATGACCAACGAGGGCGACGGACGCAAGCACCGCTCGATGCAACTGGTGAGCCACGTGCCGATCGGCCCCGATCGATTCCTGCTGCGACACGGCGTCAAGGTCGAGCGCATCCCCGAGCTCTCGGAAGACGAAAACCAGGCCATCATCGAGCAGTACACCCTGATGACCCAGCTCGCCTTCAAGCAGGACATCGACATCTGGCACAACAAGACCCGTGTCGACAATCCGCTCCTGTGTGACGAAGATGGCCCGTTGCACCTGCTACGCCCGTGGTACGACCAGTTCTACGTCGACGTCGACGACGTCCCCGAGGCCCAAACAAAGCTCCACGAGTGGGAGTGGGGGTCGGACGGGAACTGATCGCGAGGGGAGCGTCGCCCCGGCCAGGCCCGTTACAGCGTTTCGGCCAGGGCCAGGCCGCGCAGGGCCAGTACTTCGGCGGCGCGGCCGCCGTCACCGAAGCCCTCCCCCACCGTCTTCCCCTGCAAGAAGCGCGCGTGGATGCCCTCGGAGATTACGGCGAGCTTGTAGAACGCCAGCGCCTGGTAGAAGTCGATGCCCGAAACGTCGCGGCCGCTGCGGCGCGCGTACTCCGCCACGATTTCGTCGCGCGTGGGAAAGCCCGGACGTAGGGTCGGCGGGGATGCATCGCCGCGCTGCACGGGGTTCGGTGGGTCGCCCGCCTCGACCCAGTACATCAGCGTGTAGCCCAGGTCGGTGAGGGGATCGCCAAGGGTGGCCATCTCCCAATCGAAAATCGCGACGATCCTCGATGGATCCAAGGGGTCAAGCGCCATGTTGCCGAAGCGGTAGTCGCCGTGGACGATCGCCGGCGCGGACGATTCCGGGAGCTTTCGCTCGAGTGCACGGACGAGCGCCTCGATCGCCGGGAGTTCGCGGGTCTTCGAGCGCTCCCACTGCTGCGACCAACGCCGCAGTTGGCGCTCGAGAAAACCTTCGGGCCGACCGAACTCGGAGAGCCCCACCGCTTTGATGTCGACCGCGTGCAGGGTGGCGAGGGTACCAATCATCGAAAGCGCCATGGCCTCCCGTTCGCCCTCGCTCTCGGCAAACCCGCCCGGGAGGTCGCCGTGCAGGATCACTCCGTCGCAGAAGTCCATCACGTAGAAGGGAGCGCCGTTCAGATCGGCGTCGCTGCAGTGCGCGACGGTGCGCGGGACCGGGACGGGCGTCGACGCCAGCGCCGACAGCACCCGAAACTCGCGCGCCATGTCGTGGGCCGTGGGCAGGACGAAGCCGAGCGGCGGGCGCCGCAAGACCCAGTCGCGCTCGGGGCCGCGCACGCGATAGGTGAGGTTCGAGCGCCCGCCCTTCAGCAGCTCGAATTCGAGCGGAACCGCACCGCCGGGAACCTCGGCGGCGAAGAACTTCGAAACCGCTGCGCGATCGATACCGGGAAGCTCACCCATCCTTCGAGTCTAGGGGGTGAGAACGAAAACAGGAACGAACGGAAACAGGGACGTTGTTGCTTTGTTGCCTTCTCGGAACGTCGAGTCGATAGCCTGTGCTCTCGGGGACGAGAAGGCAACAGAGCAACAACGTCCCTGTTTCCGGTCAAGCAGTCCCCTACAGCAGCCAGAGGAGGATCAGGGGGATGGTCGCGAAGGAGAAGAGTGTCGAGAGCACCACCGTGCTCGCCACCTCGTTTGCCGAACGTCCGTAGCGCTCGGCGAAGAGATAATTGATCACCGCCACTGGCATCGCGCAGTCGAGGATCAAGACACCGCGGGCCACCCCCTCGAGTCCGAAGAGTTCGGCGACGCCGACCCCGACGCCAAAGCCGATCAACAAGCGAAACGCCGCCAGCACGGCGGTACGCGGAATGCTTGCGAGTTCGAGGCGGGCCAGTGAAGCGCCCAGGGTGAGCTGCATCAGCGGAATCGTGAAGGATCCGAGGAGCGTGGTGAAGCGCTGAATGAACTCCGGTGGCTTCACCTCGAAAAACATACCCAACGCCGCCAGCGTGGCGGCCCAGGCCAGTGGGCTCCGCAGCAATTCGGCGAAGGAGACCCGCCCCGTCCAGAACCAGACCATCACCGTAAATTGCAAGAGCGCCAAAATCGCGAAGATCACCACCCCGAGCGCTAGGCCCTCGTGTCCGAAGGCGAAGAAGATGATCGGCAACCCCATGTTCCCGGTGTTGGGCATCGTCAGCGGCCCGATGAAGTTCGAGATCGAGAGCCCGAGCAGCCGCAGAAGTAGCGCGGCGATGATCCCCATGATCGCCACCGCCACGAGGATGGCCGCGGCCATCTCGAGCACCAAAGCCCGCTCCATCTCGAGCTCGACAAGACTCGAGAAGACCAGGCACGGGGCGCCAACCAGCATGATCAGGTCGGTGATGCCCTCGGAGTCGTAACGGCGACCCATCCGAACCCAGGCGTAGCCGGCGCCCGCGCACAGGTACACCGGAACGACAATCGCAAAGAGTTCGGACAGCACCGGCGCGTCCTCGCCTTCCGCCCGCTACGCCGGAATCGGGGACGGGTTTTCTTTTTTTCCTTTTTTCCTTTTCGGAAGGCCAATCGGCGCCTGGCACCACCGGCGACTCGAAAAGGAAAAAAAGAAAAAAAGAAAACCCGTCCCCGATTTCGTCGATTCCGCGCTAACCAGGGCGTTCTTCTTGCGCATTCGCTCGAGGAGTTCTGCGATCGAATTCGACGACAGCACCTCGCGAAATTGCGAGCGATAGCTCGAGACCAGGCTGACGCCCTCGACCACGGCGTCGATCACCTTCCATGCTCCAAGGCGAAGGCGCATGCGATAGCGGACAACCGCCCCGTCGAAGTTTCCGCCGACGATCCGGGTTTCAACGCTGACATCGCCCCGGGGCTCGGCGCGCGCGCCGACGACCCGGACGCCTTCATCGCTGTAGCGCTTCAGACGCTTCCCGTAGCTGCGCGCCAGCATGTCGCGAAACTCCTTCACGAACTCGCGCTGCTGGTCGGCATCGAGCGAACGCCAGCTGCGGGCGAGCACCAACTTCGACATGGTCGCGAAATCGAAATTGGAGTAGGCCACGCCTTTGATGGCCTCGAGACGAGCCGCGTCGGAGAGATTCTCGTTCGAGAGCGCCGAGAGCACCTCGGCCATCGCGCCCGAGACGGCTGCGCGCGCCGTTTCGACTGCGGCGGCATCGGCCTCGCCGACCGCGCGCGCCTCCAGCGAAGCGGATAGCAACAGCGCCAGGACCGATCCGGCCACGCGGAAGGCCATGCGGTTCCTAGCTACGCGGAGCAGCATCATCGGCATCGTCGTCGGCATCGTCGCCGCGTACGGGCGCCGCAGCGCCGGGTTCGGACTCGTCGATCGCCTCTTCATCGATCTCGGGATCGAAGTAGTAGAGATCGACCTGCGAGTCGTCGACCTCCGGGGCCGCCTCTTCGCCTCGCGCTTCGCGCACGCGGTGCGCCCGATTCTGCTCGAAGGCGCTCCGCACGAAGCGGTAGTAGTCGAGGGCGTCCTCGTGGGACTGCAGCAATTCTTCGGCGTAGAGGCTGCGCAGGTTCACCAACTCGACCGCCCGCACCGCCACCGAAACCCAGGGCGCCACCCAGTAGATGTAGGGGACCGACCAGGCGTCGGCGGCCTTCCCCACGGCATTGCGCGGACTCGACGAGCCGAGGATCGGCAACACGAGATAGGGCCCAGAGGGGATCCCCCAGCGCCCGAGAGTCGTTCCGAAATCGGTGTAGTGCTTCTCGATATCGACCGTCGAGGCCGCGTCGAAGAGCCCCGCCCACCCCACGGTGGTGTTCATCACAAAGCGCGGAAGGTCCGCGGTGAAGGCCGCCTCGAATCGCCCCTGGAGCAGGTGGTTCACGAACACTGCCGGCAGGAAGAGGTTGTCGAAGACGTTCTTCACGCTGGCCTGCACCCCTTCGGGCAGCACGAAATCCCAGCCCTTTGCCGCCGGCTCGACCAGGGCCCGATCGAAACCCTCGTTGAAGGCGAAGACCTTGCGGTTGAAGGGCTCCCACGGATCTCCGGGATCTCTGGGCCCGCCGCTGCTAGCGCAGCCCAGACCGAAAACCAGCGCGGTCGCGAGCACAGCAACGGATCGCGAGGCCCCCACCTTCAGTTCTCGTCGTCGATCCCGGCGTCGTGCACGACGCGGCCGATCAGCGATTCGAGATCGAGGGCGCTGTCGGTGTAGAGGATCTCCTCCCCCGGCCCGAGCAAGACCTCTTCCGCCCCGGGCTCGAGGGCAATAAACTGGTCCCCGAGCAGCCCCTGGGTCCGAATCGCGGCGCTCGTATCCGCCGGGAGCTCCAGGTTCGGGTCGATGTCGATCACCACCCGGGCCCGAAGGTCGGCGTCGAGACCAATCGTCTTGACCTGCCCCACCTTTACACCAGAGATCATCGCCGGCGATCGCGCGGACAATCCGCCGACGTTGTCGAAAGTCGCGACCACCTCGAAGCCGCGCGGCCCCGAATAGGAGAGGCCACCCACCTGCACCGAGAGGTAGGCGACGGCCGCCAAGCCGGCGAGAACGAACACACCCACTGCTAGATCGCGTCCGGAGGTACTCGAATCCATCGATGGCTCCTTCGCCGGCCGGGGTCAGACGCCCCAGAGCGCCGTAATCACGTAATCCGAGACCAGGATGCAGACCGAAGCCGTCACCACGGTCGATGTCGTTGCTGCACTCACGCCCTCGGTCGTCGGCGTACACGTCGTGCCGCGGTAGGTCGAGATCAGCCCCACGAGCATGCCGAATATCCCGGCCTTGAGAAAGGCAGCGACGATGTCGTCGCGGAAATCCACCGAGGTTTCGAGGCTCGCCAGGTAGGTCCCGGAATCGAGTCCCAGGAAGTTCACGCCCACGAGATAGCCCCCGAGGATGCCAAAGAGGATGAAAAAGGCGGTGAGCAGCGGCATCGCGAAGAAAATCGCCAGGGCCCGCGGCGTGGCAACGTAGTCGACCGGGTCGATCGACATCATTCGCAGGCCGTCGAGCTGCTCGGTCGTCACCATCGCCCCGATCTCGGCGGCCTTCGCCGAACCCGCGCGCCCCGTCACCAGCAGCGCCGTCAGCACCGGCCCGAGTTCGCGGATCAGCGAGAGACCGACCACCGCGCCCAGCGAACTCTCGGCGCCGAAACGCGTGAGTGTATTGTAGCCCTGCAGTGCCAACACCATGCCGACGGTCATTCCCGAAGCGGAGATCAACACGAACGAGAGGGCGCCGGCATCGTAAAGCTGCCGAGAAAGGCTGCGAAACCGCCACGGACGAGTCAGGACGACCACGCCGATGGCCCCGGCGAAGCGCGTGATCGCACCGAGACCGGAAACGAAACCGATGCACGCGCGGCCGAGTCTTGCCACCAGGGCCTTCATGCTTTCGCCTCGGCTGCAGCGCGCAGCGCCACATGGGCCCGAGCGTCGGCACCCAGAAATTCGGTGATCCGCGGATCGTGACTCTCCGAAAGTTCGCCGGGATCGCCGCAGATCGACGCGCCGCCCTGCAGCAGCACCAGTTGATCGGCGAGACGCAGCGAAGACGCGATGTGGTGAGAGGAAACGATCAACGTGAGGCCGCGAGAGCGGTTGAGGTCGCGGAGCAGCTCCTCGATGCGCGCGACGTTCGGCGGGTCGAGCCCCGAGAAGGGCTCGTCGCAGAGGACGATCTCCGGGTCCATCACGATGGCCCGCGCCAACGCCGCACGGCGCAGCATGCCACCGGAGAGTTCGCGGGGGAGCAGGGCTTCGACGCCTTCGAGCCCGACCGAGGCAAGACGCGCCGAAACCCTCTCGGCGATTTCGGCCTCACCATTCTCAGTGTGTTCGCGCAGCGGGAGAGCGACGTTCTCGAAAATCGACATCGAGTCGAGGAGGGCCCCATTCTGGAACAACATCCCGAGGCGCCGCCGCGCACGCAGCACCTCGGCGGGGCTTGTGCCGCTGGTGCGATCCCCGCCCACGGTGATCTCGCCGGCGTCCGGGCGAAGCAGCCCGCCGATCAGGCGCAGCAGCGTGCTCTTCCCCGCGCCGCTTCCGCCCATCACGATCGAAATGGCACCGCGCGGAAAGTCGCAGCTGAGGTCGCGAAAGACCTCGCGCGAGCCGAAGCGGAGCCGGACCCGGCTGACCTCGACGTGGGGATCCTGGCTTCCCGATCCGTTCACGCGGGACATCGTAGCCCAGTCGAGGTGGCTTCCGGTCGGCAGCCGAAGCCTTCGAAGCAGATCCCCGGCGGCTTTCCATGGCGCGCGGGCACACTTCCCCCTGGTTCCGGCGGCAGGGACTCCCGCGGCTGCGGTTCCATCCCTACAGTAACGGAGGCGCCAGGGGGAGTTCGCCTTGAAAATCGGCACGGTCGTCCGCGTGATGGGGGAGGCTTCCAGCCCGGAAACCCTCCGCGCCTGCGCGCAGCACGCCGAAGCCGTCGGACTCGACGAACTCTGGGTGGCCGACCACATCGCGATTCCGCCGCACGACGCCGCGGGGTCGAATGGGCGCTACCTCGACCCCCTGACCGCCCTTTCGTGGCTTGCCAGCGCAACCACACGGATCGGCCTCGGAACCAGCGTGTTGATCCTGCCCTATCGCCCGGCCCTGCCCACGGCGAAGGTCATCGCCACGATCCAGGAACTCTCGGGCGGCCGCCTGCGCCTTGGGGTGGGTGTCGGCTGGATGAAACCCGAGTTTCGCGCCCTCGGCGTGCCCTTCGGCGAACGCGGGCGGCGCACCGATGCGACCCTCGAGGCGCTGCGACGTTATTTCGACGCGCCCGATGACTGCGCCTCCGAGAACGGGCAGCCCTTCTTGTTTCGGCCGCGCCCTCCCCGGCCACCGATCTTTGTGGGCGGTGCGCCGCCGCACGCCCTTTCGCGCGCGCTGCGCTTTGGCGACGGCTGGATGCCGATGGGGAGTGACCCGCAGAAACTCGCGGCGCCCATCGCGGAGCTTCGGCGTCTGGCCGAGGCCGCGGGTCGCCAAACCCCGGAGGTGGTTTCGCTCGGGGGACTCGACACGAGCGACCCGCAACGCGCCGCCGCACAGCTACACGCGCTGGCGGAGGTGGGCGTGACGCGCTTCGCCGCAGGCTCACGCTATGACGACTTCGACGGTTTCCAAAGAGACGTCGAGGCCCTGTGCGCCGCCCGCGAAGCCGCGGGCCGCCTGCCCGAAAACACGGTGCCGGAGAGTCAAAGCCGCGCTCTCTAGCAGCATATATCCGTATATTCGGATATAGTGATTCAGCTCTAAACCGAGCCCTACCAGGCTCAATTTTCCCGAGGGGATACAACGTGGCCCTGCCCGACGCCGATCACGAAATCGAGGCGCACCTGCGCGAGCGCATCCTGGTGATCGACGGGGCGATGGGCACGATGGTCCAGAGCTACGACCTCGAGGAGGCTGATTTCCGCGGCGACCGGCTGGCCGATGCGCCGGGCGAACTGAAGGGCGACAACGAGTTGCTCTCCCTGACACGCCCCGATCTGGTCGACGCGATCCACACGGGTTTTCTCGAGGCCGGCGCAGACATCATCGAGACCAATACCTTCGGCGCCAACGCGGTCGCCCAGGCCGACTACGGGCTCGAAGCCATTTGCTTCGATCTCAACGTCGCCTCGGCGCGCATCGCGTGCGAAGCTGCAGCGCGCTTCTCGACACCGGAGAAGCCACGCTTCGTGGCCGGCGCGCTCGGCCCCACCCCGAAGACGCTCTCGCTCTCGCCCAACGTCAGCGACCCCGCCTTTCGGAGTATCGATTTCGAAACCCTCGCCTCCGCCTACCAGGAGCAGGTGCGTGGCCTCGTCGAAGGCGGCGTCGACCTGCTGCTGCTCGAGACCATCTTCGACACGCTGAACGCCAAGGCGGCCCTGGTGGCGATCGATCGCAGCTTCGAAGCGCTCGGCCGCCGCCTGCCACTGATGATTTCGGTGGCGATCACCGACGCCAGCGGGCGCACGCTCTCGGGGCAGACCGTCGACGCCTTCTGGTATTCGGTCGCCCACGCAGAGCCGCTCTCGGTGGGAGTCAACTGCTCGCTCGGTGCCACCGAGATGCGGCCACATGTGGCCGAACTCGCCCGCATCGCGCCGACCTTCGTTTCGAGCTACCCGAACGCGGGCCTGCCGAACGCCTTTGGCGAGTACGACGAAGCCCCCGAGACCACCGGCGAACTCATCGGCGAATTTGCCACCAGCGGCCTGGTCAACATGGTCGGAGGCTGTTGCGGCACCACCCCCGATCACATCCGCGCCATCGCCGAAGCGGTGGCCGGGGTGCCGCCGCGCATCGTTCCCCAGCCCGCGGAGCGTTACGCGCACTGGACCGGCCTCGAGACACTCACCCTGCGCCCGGACTCGAACTTCATGATGATCGGCGAACGCACGAACGTCACCGGTTCGGCGCGCTTCCGGCGCTTGATCCGCGAGGATCTACTCGACACGGCCCTCGAGGTGGCGGTCGACCAGGTCCGCGGGGGCGCCAACCTCCTCGATGTCAACATGGACGAAGGCATGCTCGATTCCGAGGCCTGCATGGAGACGTTCCTCAACTTGATCGCCTCGGAGCCCGAGATTTCACGGATCCCGATCGTCGTCGACTCCTCGAAGTGGTCGGTGATCGAGGCAGGGCTGCGCTGCGTCCAGGGCAAGGGCGTCGTCAACTCGATTTCGCTCAAGGAGGGCGAAGCGGATTTTCTCGAAAAGGCGCGCCTCGTCCGCCGCTACGGCGCGGCGGTTGTCGTGATGGCCTTCGACGAGACCGGACAGGCGGACACCGCCGAGCGCAAGATCTCGATCTGCGAGCGGGCCTACCGGCTGCTCACGGAAGAGGTCGGGTTCCCGCCCGAAGACATCATCTTCGATCCGAACATCCTCCCCATCGCGACGGGCATCGAAGAGCACAGCCAGTACGCAAAAGCCTTCATCGAGGCGACGCGTGAGATCAAGGCGCGCTGTCCCGGGGTGCACGTGAGCGGAGGCATCTCGAACCTCTCGTTCTCGTTCCGCGGCAACGACCCTGTGCGCGAGGCGATCCACACCGCCTTTCTCTACCACGCGGTGTCGGCAGGTCTCGACATGGGGATCGTCAATGCCGGACAGCTGGGCGTCTACGAGGACATCCCGGCCGATCTCCTCGAGCACGTCGAAGACATCATCTTCGACCGGCGGCCCGACGCCACCGAGCGAATGGTCGAATTCGCCGGGACGGTGGTCGGCGAGGCGAAGAAGCGCGAATTCGACCTCTCGTGGCGTGAGACCGGGGTCGGGGAGCGGCTCTCGTACGCGCTCGTGCACGGCATCGACGACTTCATCGAGGTCGATACCGAAGAAGCGCGGGTGGCACTCGGGTCGCCCCTCGAAGTGATCGAGGGCCCGTTGATGGATGGAATGGGCGTCGTCGGAGACCTCTTCGGCGCCGGAAAGATGTTCCTGCCGCAGGTCGTAAAGAGCGCCCGGGCCATGAAGAAGGCGGTGGCCTACCTCGAGCCCTTCCTGGAGGACGCCGGCCCCGATGGAAAGGCACGTCCGCTGGGCAAGATCGTGATGGCCACGGTGAGGGGCGACGTTCACGACATCGGCAAGAACATCGTCGGCGTCGTGCTCGGCTGCAACAACTACGAGGTCATCGACCTCGGCGTGATGGTGCCGACCGACAAGATCCTCCAGACCGCCATCGACGAAAACTGCGACCTGATCGGGGTTTCGGGGCTGATCACGCCCTCTCTTGACGAAATGGTCTCGGTCGCGAAAGAAATGAAGCGGCGGGGCATCGAGTTGCCGTTGCTGATCGGCGGCGCCACCACCAGCCGCCAACACACCGCGGTGAAGATCGCGCCCGAGTACGAGCACGAGGCGATCCACGTCAAGGACGCATCGCGCGCCGTGGGGGTGGTCTCGAAACTGCTCAATCCGAAAAAGCGCGCCGCCTTCAGCGAAGAGAATCGAAACGAGCAGGATCGTCTGCGCGAGGCCTATGCCTCGAAAATCCAGAAGAAACTGCTCTCGCTCGCGGACGCCCGCGCGCGGGGGCTCACCCTCGAATGGCGCCAGGAAGCCTGCCCGCGTCCGGAGTTCCTCGGAGTCCGCACCGAGCGCGCAATTCCGATTGCCGAACTACGCGACTACATCGACTGGACCTTCTTCTTCAGCGCCTGGGAACTCAGGGGGAAGTTCCCGAAGATCCTCGATCATCCCAGGTACGGGGAGGCCGCTCGAAGTCTCTACGATGACGGCCTCGAGTTGCTCGCACAGATCGAAGCCGATGGCAGCCTCACGGCCAACGCCGTCACCGCTTTCTGGCCGGCGAACTCCGACGGCGATGACATCGTCCTCTACACCGACGAAGGCCGCGGCAGCGAACTCGGCCGCTTCCCGATGCTCCGACAACAGGCGAGCCAGCCCACGCGGACACCGAATCGCTCACTGGCGAGCTTCGTGGCGCCGGTCGATTCGGGGGTCAAGGATTGGATCGGCGGCTTTGCGGTCACGGGCGGGCTCGGCGCGGCGGAGCTTTGCGCACGCTACGAAGCCGAGAACGACGACTACCGGTCGCTGATCGTGAAATCGCTGGCGGACCGACTGGCCGAGGCATTGGCGGAGCGCTGCCACCAAAGGGCGCGGAGGGCCTGGGTTTACGGCGCCGACGAAACCTTCTCCAACGAAGAATTGATCGCCGAGGCCTACCGCGGCATCCGCCCGGCCTTCGGCTACCCGGCCTGCCCGGACCACACACCCAAGCGTCACCTCTTCGAGTGGCTCGGGGCGCCCGCATTGGGCATCGACCTCACCGAGAACCTGGCAATGACCCCCGCTGCCAGCGTCAGCGGGATCTATCTCTCGCATCCCGACGCGAGCTACTTCAAGGTGGGCCGGATCGGCCGCGACCAGCTCGTAGATTACGCGGGCCGCGCTGGGCTCTCGGTGCAAGAGGCCGAACGCTGGCTGGCGCCCAACCTCGACTGAGCCTGCGGGCCGCTCGTCGATTACGCAGTAGCCTCTCCCCATGGCGACGGACTATCAGCGAACGCTTGGCGTCATCGAAGCCATCACCGCCGCGCGCGACCAGTGCCCCAGCGGGCGCGCTCGGGCCATCGCCGAAGGGGCCCTCGCCAACCTTGCGGGCAAAGGGGGCGCTTCGCTGCGCGATCAGGCCTGGTTGGTGATGAACGCACTATTGGGCTGGCGCGGCGAACGCGCCGACCAGGTGCGCCGCTCCCTCGCCGCCTTCCTCGAGTAGACCAACAGGGGGGACGGTCCGGCTTTCCTGCCTTTGGGGACAGCCCTGCTTTCTCGGGCTCGTTGGTTGCGCCGATTGCGAGGGGATTCGCCGGGCGGCCACAGTCCGAGGGGTCGCCCGTCGATTCGCAGTCGTCAACCGGTCGCTTCGCCGAGCCCGGAAAAACAGGACCGCCCCCGTCTGCCATCGTTTTCGACTAAGCGGGGCCGCGGGCGTTGTTGCTGGTTTCGAGGTGGTCGTCGCAGCCGAGGAGCGTCAGCCGAAAGGGGGCCGGCCCTTCGATCACACTGAACGACGTGTTGCGAAAACGCAGCGGCGAATCGATCGCCTCGGCCCCGGGCTCGCGCTTGACGTGGTGCGACACCACGGCCCGGCACACCAGCCCGTGGGTCACCACCGCAAGCGCTCCCCCAGCGCCGTGCGCCACTTCGATGCAGCGCGCCCAGGCTTTCGTGACCCGCTCGTGAAAAGCCGCCTCGGACTCGCCGCCGGGAGGTTCGTAGCCCGGCGCAAACGGATCGGTCTCGAGATCGTCATAAGCGACCCCGCGGAGATCGCCGAAATTTCGCTCCTGCAACAGCGGCTCGAACTCGCAGGCAGCGCCGGTCGTGGCTTCGAGCGGGCGCGCCGTCTCTACGGCGCGCGCGAGATCGCTCGAGAGAATCCGCACGATGCCGTGCCCTTCGAGGTGGCGGGCCAGGCGAGCGGCCTGGTCGCGCCCGCGATCGCTGAGCGGAGTTTCCGGGGTCTGCAGAATGCGCTCAGCATTCAGCCGGGTCTCCCCGTGGCGGATCAGGTAGATGCGCATGGCCCGGCAGCCTAGCGCCCGTCGTAGCGAGAAGGGTAGAATCCCGCCGCACTTCACTAGGAGCCCCCCATGACCACCCCCGACCCGCTCGCCGCCGAGGGCCTTGACGCCTCGATCCTCGGTGCCGCCGACCGCCTGCGCGAAGCCTTCGACGGCGGCGAAACCCGCCCGCTCGAATGGCGCCGCAACCAGCTGCAGCAGCTGAAGACGATGATGTCCGAGCGGGGCGACGAGTTGGTCCGCGCGCTGCAGGCCGACTTCAGAAAGCCGGAACTCGAGGCCTGGACCAGCGACATCGCGATCGTCTCCCAAGAGTGCGACCACGCCCTGAAACACCTCGCTCGCTGGACCCGTCCCGAAAAGGTCCGCACGCCACTGCAACAGAGCCCCGGGCGCTCGCGCATCGTTCGCGATCCGCTCGGCGTCGTGCTCATCATCTCGCCCTGGAATTACCCGGTGCAGCTGCTGCTCTCCCCGCTCGTGGGTGCCATCGCCGCGGGCAACTGCGCCGTGTTGAAACCCTCGGAACTGACCCCCCACACCTCGGCGGTGCTCGCCCACTGGCTTCCGCGCACGCTCGACCCGCGCTGCTTCCAGACCGTCGAAGGCGGCGTCGCCGAGACCACCGCACTGCTCGAGCAGCGCTTCGACCACATCTTCTACACCGGCAACGGAAACGTCGGGCGCGTGGTGATGGAGGCCGCGGCGAAACACCTCACGCCGGTCACTCTCGAACTCGGCGGCAAGAGCCCCTGCATCGTCGATCGCAGCGCGAACCTCGACGTCGCGGCACGCCGCATCGCCTGGGGCAAGTTTCTCAACGCCGGGCAGACCTGCGTGGCACCCGATTACATCCTGGTCCACCCCGACCGGGAAGAAGAGTTGATCGAAAAAATCGGCGCCGCGGTGAACGATTTTTACGGGGACGACCCGAAGCAGAGCGCCGACTACGCGCGCATCGTCAACAGCCGGCACCACCGCCGCCTCGCGGGCCTGCTGAAGGAGAGCGGCGACATCGTCTTCGGCGGCGAACTCGACGAGGAGACCTGCTACCTCGCGCCCACGCTGGTCCGCAACGTCCAAGCCGATTCGCCGCTGATGGGCGAGGAGATCTTCGGACCGATCCTGCCGGTTCTCACCAGCCCGAGCATCGAAGATTCGATTGCCTTCGTGAGCCAACGCGCAAAGCCCCTCGCGCTCTACGTCTTCACCGAAAATGCCGACGTCGAAGCGAAGGTCATCGCCGAAACGACTTCGGGCGGCGTCTGCGTCAATGCGATCCTCTGGCACATCACCAGCCCGAACCTGCCCTTTGGCGGGGTCGGCCCCAGCGGCACCGGTGCCTACCATGGCCGCGCGAGCTTCGAGACCTTCAGCCACCGCAAATCCGTGATGACGAAGCCGACGCGCTTCGATCTCAAACTCCTCTACCCGCCCTACAGCCGCCTCAAGACGAAGCTCATCCGGCGCATGCTCTGAGATGACACCAGTGGCAAGAAAATCGAAATCGCGGAGGAAGCGCAACGAAGCGGCCCGAGCCGACCGATACGTTCTCTACGAAGCGTCGGTGCAGGAACCCGAGGCCGACATCGATCTGGCCGAGGAGATCTTCGAGAAACACTACGGCCGCAAGCCCACGCGCCTGCGCGAAGATTTCTGCGGAACGGCGCTGCTCGCCTGCGAATGGGTCAAGCGCCACGCCAAGAACCGAGCCTGGGCCATCGACCTCGACCCCGAACCGCTGAAGTGGGGGCACGAGCACAACGTCTTGAAACTCTCGGACGACGCTCGCGCTCGCCTCGAACTCGTCGAAGGCAACGTGATGAGCAGCCCCACGCCCCCGACCGAGGTGATCTGCGCCTTCAATTTCTCCTACTTCCTGTTTCGCGAGCGGCGCGATCTGAAGGCCTACTTCGAGTGCGCCCGCACCGGGCTCGAAGACGAGGGCCTGCTGATCCTCGATGCCTACGGCGGCGCCGACGCCCTGCGCACCCTCTCGGAAACCCGCGAAATGGACGGCTTCGACTACGTCTGGGACCAGCACCGCTACGACCCGATCCAGAACCGGGTGGTGAACTACATCCATTTCGAGTTCGAAGACGGCTCGAAGATGAAGCGCGCCTTCCGTTACGAATGGCGCCTCTGGAGCCTGCCCGAACTTCGGGATCTGCTCCTCGAGTCCGGCTTTTCGAAAGTCGACGTCTACTGGGAGGGCGTCGACGAGGAGACCGAAGAGGGAAACGGCGAGTACAGCCTCGAAGAAGAAGCCCTCGACGACCCCGCGTGGGTGGCTTACGTCGTGGCCTACCCCTGATCCCAATTCTGCGCCGGGATTCGCCCCGGCCCCGATATTCGCGCCCACGAAAATCCGAGATCCACTGCCCCCGCCGCCCGGGAAGCAAGAACGGGAGATCCCCAGAGATGAATTTCGATTTCTCCGAAGACCAGAAACTGCTCCAGCAGATCACGCGGGACTACCTCGCCGAGAACGCGGGGCTCGCGGTGTGCCGCGAAGTCCTCGAATCGGACGCGCCGTATTCGACGGCGTTGTGGAAGGGGGCCGCCGAACTCGGATGGCTCGGTACCACGATCCCCGAAGAGTACGGCGGAGCGGGCTTCGGGCACCTCGAACTCGCGGTGATCGCCGAAGAAATCGGGCGCGCGCTGGCACCGATCCCGTTCTCCTCCAGCGTGGTTCTGGCGACCGAGGCGGTGCTTCGATTCGGCAGCGACGCGCAGAAGAAGAAGTACCTGCCGAAGTTGGCCTCCGGCGAGTGGATCGGAACCCTCGCCGCCACCGAGGCTACCGGCCAGAACGGCCTCGAAGCGGCGAAGACTTCGCTCTCGGGCGGAAGCCTGAGCGGCACGAAGATCCCGGTGGCCGACGGCGACATCGCGAATTTCGCGATCGTCTCCACTGCCGAGGGCGATCTCGCGCTGGTCGACCTCGACGGCAGCGGTGTGACCCGGGAAGCCCTTGGCTCCTTCGACCCGAGCCGCTCGGTCGCGCGCATCGTCTTCGACGGCGCCCCGGCCGAGGCCCTCGAAAAGGGTCGCGGCCAGATTTCGCACCTCCTGGATCGCGCGGCGGTGCCGGTCGCCTTCGAACAGCTCGGCGGCGCCACCCGGGCCTTCGAGATCACGCGCGAGTTCACCCTCGGCCGCTACGCCTTCGGTCGCCCGGTGGCATCCTTCCAGGGGATCAAGCACCGCCTCGCCGACCTCTGGTGCGAGATCGAGTTGGCGCGCTCCAACGCCTACTACGGTGCCTGGGCGCTCTCCAACGACGATCCCGAGTTGGCGATCGCAGCTTGCCTCGCACGCGTCTCCACCAGCGAGAGCTTCGATCTCGCTGCCCGCGAGATGATCCAGCTCCACGGCGGCGTCGGGTACACCTGGGAATACGATTGCCATCTCTTCTATCGTCGGGCGAAGTGGCTATCGCTCGCCCTCGGCAGTCCGGCCTCCTGGAAGGATCGACTGATCGACCGCGTCGAAGCGCGACAGAAGAGCGCCTGAACCCGACCCCACCTGCCGAGCGACGCAGCCTTGCCTCGCCCGGACCAAACCGTAAAACCGAAGAACCGAAGAACCAAAGAACCGGAAGGGATCACGATGGATTTCAACGACACCCCTGAAGAGGCCGAATTTCGCGCTGAAGCGCGAGCCTGGCTCGAAGCGAACGCCACCCCGCATCGCGATGACGACGAAGAAGATCTGCTCGGCGAGCGCATCGACGACAAGACCCTTGCCTGGTGCAGGGAGTGGCAGGCGAAGAAGGCCGAGGCTGGCTGGGCCTGCCTCACCTGGCCGAAGGAGGTCGGCGGCCGCGAAGCCACGCCCATCCAGAACGTGATCTGGAAGCAGGAACTCGCGAAGTACCGGAACCCGCCGGACATCTACGGCATCGGCCTCGGCATGTGCGGGCCCACGATTCTCACCCACGGCACCGACGAACAGAAGCAGCGCTGGATCCCCGAGATGATGGAAGGCCAGCAGATCTGGTGCCAACTCTTCAGCGAGCCCTCGGCAGGGTCGGACCTCGCGGGGCTGCGCAGTTCCGCGGTACTCGACGGCGACGATTGGATCGTCAACGGCCAGAAAATCTGGACGACCGGCGCCCAATTCAGCGATTGGGGCATCCTGGTACTGCGCTCGGACCCCAATGCCGTCAAGCACGCGGGGCTCACCTACTTCGTGGTGGACATGCACTCGCCGGGGATCGAAATCCGGCCCATCACCCAGATCAACCGCGGCCAGGGCTTCAACGAGGTCTTCTTCACCGACGTCCGCATCCCCGACGCCAACCGCATCGGCGCCGTGGGCGACGGCTGGCGCGTGGCGATCACGACGCTGATGAACGAGCGCGCCTCGATCGGTGGTGGTGGCGGCGCCGGCAACACGGCGGACCTGATCCGCGCTGCGCGCGAGATCGAGATCGACGGGCGCCCGGCCATCGAAAACGCGGCGGTTCGCGGGAAGCTCGCGGACTTCTACATCCGCTCGAAGGGCCTGCAGTTCACCGGAAACCGCACGCTCACCGCGCTTTCGCGCGGGCAGACCCCGGGGCCCGAGGCCAGCCTGGGCAAACTCATCGGAGGGGTCATGGTGCAGGACCTGGCCGAGTTCGGGATCGAGCTCGCCGGCATGGCGGGCATTGTGCACGACGCCTCGAACCCGACGACGAGCCTGTGGCAGGACCGCTTCCTGGCGATCCCCGGCCTGCGCATCGCCGGCGGGACCGACGAAGTGCTGCGGAACATCATTGCCGAGCGCGTCCTGGGCCTGCCGCCGGAAGTCCGGCTCGACAAGGGCATCGCCTTCAAGGACGTGCCGACCGGGCCGCCCTCGAACTAACCAGTCGAGTGCGGCGTCCGCCCGGACGCCGCCTCACCGGGCCACCTGTCAGCAGGGGGGGCCAGCCGATGCCGTCTTCCCAACTCGGACCGCGAGAACGAGTCGCCGCGCTGCAGCGGATGGCCGACGAACGCTTCGACGTGTTGGTGATCGGCGGCGGAGTCACCGGCTGCGGCACCGCCCTTGACGCCGCATCTCGCGGCCTCTCGGTGGCGCTCGTCGAGCAACGCGATTTCGCGTCCGGGACCTCGAGCCGCTCGAGCAAGCTCTTCCACGGCGGTCTGCGCTACCTGGAACAGTTCGAGTTCGGACTCGTTCGCGAAGCCGCGCGTGAGCGAAAACTGATGGTCGACACGCTGTGCCCGCATCTCGCGCGGCCGGTCTCCTTCGCGATCCCGCTGGAGAAGAGCCGCTGGCAGCGGTTCTATCTCAGCGCCGGCACACTGCTCTACGACTGGATCGGAGGCCGCCGCAGCCTCCCGCGCCGCCGGCGCCTCTCGCTCGCCGACCTGCAGCGCCGCTACCCGGGCCTGCGCACGACGCACTACTCGGGGGCGATCGAGTACTTCGACGCGCAGATGGACGACGCCCGTCACACGCTCACGCTGGCACGGACCGCCGCGCGCTCGGGAGCCTGCCTGGCATCGAGCGTCCGGCAGACCGATTTCCTGAAGCAGGGAAGCCGGGTGATCGGGGCCCGGGTCCAGTGCCTCGAAAGCGGGCGCGAGATCGAAGTCCAGGCCCGCCAGGTGATCCTCGCCACCGGCGTTTGGACCGACCGGGTTCAATCGCAGGTCGGCGGCGGCGACCTGCGGGTGCGCGCCTCGAAGGGCGTCCACCTCGTGGTCCCGCGCGATCGCATCGACATCGACGGGGGCCTCGTCCTGCGCACAGCGACCAGCGTGCTCTTCGTGATCCCGTGGAAGCAACATTGGATCATCGGAACGACGGACACGGATTGGAACCTCGACCTCGCGCACCCTGCCGCGAGTCGCCGCGACGTCGACTACCTGCTCGAGGTCGTGAACCAAGCGCTCGTCCACCCGCTCGTCCACGACGACATCCAGGGGGTGTACGCCGGCCTGCGCCCGCTGCTCTACGGCGAGAGCGATGCCACATCGCAACTCTCGCGAGAGCACGCGGTCTCGGAACCCGCCGCCGGGCTGCTCACGATCGCCGGCGGTAAATACACGACCTACCGGGTAATGGCGCGCGACGCCGTCGACGCCGTCGCCAGGCACCTCGGCCGGGAAATCCCCGCAAGTTGCACCGAGCGCGTGCCGCTGGTTGGCGCCGAGGGTTGGCACGCCGCATGGAACAGTCGAGTCGCCGCCGCCAGAAAGGCGGGGCTCTCCCTCGCGAGCTTCGAGCACCTGCTGCTGCGTTATGGATCGGCCATCGACGAATTGCTCGAGGCGATGGCCGAGGACCCGCTTCTTGGCGAGCCCCTCGAAGGCGCGCCGGAATATCTCCGCGTCGAAATCCATCAGGCCGTCACCAGGGAGGCTGCGCTCCACCTCGACGATGTGCTCACCCGCCGCACCCGAATCTCGGTCGAGACCTTCGACCGCGGCCTGGCGGCGGCGCGCCCGGCGGCGGCCATCATGGCGCACCCCCTCGGCTGGAGTGCGGAGGATCTCGAACGCGAGATCGTCCACTACGAAGCGCGGGTCCAGGCGGAGCGCGAATCCCAGGGCCAACCGGACGACCACACCGCCGATGCCGCCCGCATGGGCGCACCCGATGTCCGCACCGGTCCCTCGCAGCGAGCCCGCGGCGCCAAGGTCGTCCCGCTCCCGCGCTGACGGGGACGCCAAAACGGGGACGGGTTTTCTTTTTTCTTTTTTTCCTTTTCGAAGCCCGAACGCGGTTCGCAGCCTCCCCGACGGTTCGAAAAGGAAAAAAAGAAAACCCGTCCCCGTTTTGGCGCGTCCCCGTTTTGGGGTTCGGGGCCTTGCGCCCAGTATTTGGGCACGAATCTGCACAAAGGCTGGGCAGCCGCGCACAGCACGGGCGCTAGATGCGAACAGGAACCCCTTCAGCTGGGCAATTCGTGGCACAGGTCTTGCTCCTTCGGGGACCCAGATCTCTCGCCGTGGTGCATCGACCCTCCTCAGATCGTACGTCGCTGTGCTCGGGCGAGTTTCAGAAAACTGGAAGTCCGCGGGTTCTCTCCCGCGCCTTCCCCGGGAGGAACCAGCGAATGCGTGAATTTTCGAACCGGATCGGACGAGCCCTGGGCTTGGCCCTTCCCCTCATGTTGCTCTTTGGCGTCCAGGCGGCGTTCGGGCAGGAAATGGTCGAGGCTGCGGTGACACCGGTGGCCGACTCCGGTGACACCGCCTGGATGCTCACCGCCACGGCGCTCGTATTGATGATGACGCTGCCGGGGCTGGCCCTCTTCTACGGCGGACTGGTTCGCTCGAAGAACGTCCTCTCTGTATTGATGCAGTGCATGATCGCCGCGGGGATGATCGGTGTCGTGTGGGTGGTCGTCGGCTACTCGATCGCCTTCGGCGGAGAAGGCGCCTTCTGGGGAAGCCTGACCAACGAGTTCCTGCTCTCCGGGATGGGACCCGAAACTGTGAACGGAACGATCCCGGCCTACGTCTTCGTAATGTTCCAGGGCATGTTCGCGATCATCACGCCGGCCCTGATGCTCGGTGCCTTCGCCGAGCGCATGCGCTTCAGCGCCTACCTCGTATTCATCACGGTCTGGGTGCTGGTGGTCTACTGCCCGCTGGCGCACATGGTCTGGGGCGGGGGTTGGATCGGTGAGTCCGGCGCCCTCGACTTCGCCGGCGGCCTGGTGGTCCACATGTCGAGCGGCTTCTCGGCACTCGCCGCCTGCATCATCCTCGGCAAGCGACAGGGCTTTGGCCGTGAACAGATGACGCCCCACAACCTCACCTTCACGGTGATCGGCGCATCGCTGCTCTGGGTCGGCTGGTTCGGTTTCAACGCCGGCAGTGAATTGGCAGCCGATGGAACCGCCGGACTCGCATTCCTCACGACCCAGACCGCAGCCGCGACCTGCGTGCTGGTCTGGGTGTTGATCGAATGGGCCCACCGCGGCAAGCCCACGGTGCTCGGCGCGGCCACGGCCGCCGTCGCGGGACTGGTGGCGATCACGCCGGCATGCGCCTTCGTGAGCCCCGGCGGTGCGATTCTCGTCGGCGCCGGGTCGGCGATCGTCTGCTACATCGCCGTCACGATGCTGAAGCCCGCCTTCGGTTACGACGACTCGCTCGACGTCTTCGGCGTCCACGGGGTCGGCGGGGCCTGGGGCGCACTCGCCACGGGGCTCTTCATCTGGGAGACCACCGACCAGGGCTGGGGCGGACAGGTCCTCACCCAGGTGATCAGCATCGCCTTCACAGCGGTCTTCGCGGTCGTCGCCACCGCCGTCATCCTCTACGCCATGAAGGCCGTAATGGGCGATCTGCGGGTCGATGCCGACGCAGAGGCTTTGGGGCTCGATCTAGCGGAGCACTCGGAGGCGGCCTACGGACCCCACGCCTGATCCCTTTTCCAAGGCGGTGCGCCCCCGGGCGCACCGCCCCGAACCAGAAAGCGCCCGGCATGCCATGCACGCCGGGCGCTTTCGTGTTTGCTTTCACAATCGGTCGGGGCCTTCGCTTCAGCCTCCGCGAATCACCGTCTCCGCGTACTGCTCCATCACCGCCCGCTTCTGCGCAAGGCTCGAGCGCGGACCGATCGAGTAGAAGAAGGGGAAGTTTACACTCGCCGTGACCCCGTGATCTTCGAGCTGGTGCAGCACCTCGGGCGTGGTCGGCTCGAAGAGCGGCGCCACGATCTCGAAGGCCTCTCCTTCGCGCCCGGCTTCCTTGCGCAACCGCAGCAACTCGTCGGCGATCCCGAGAGCGTCCTCGAGGGTGTTCCCAGCGCCCAGCCAGCCATCGCAGCGCTGCGCCGCGCGGCGCAGCGCCCGGGGGTTGATGCCGCCGATCCAGATCGGCACCGGGGTGGGCGGCGCCGGTGTCATCTGCACCTTTGGGAAATCGAAAAACTCCCCGTGGTGCTCGACGCTCTCGCCGCTCCAGAGCAGGCGCAGCACTTCGATCGACTCGTCCATGCGTCGCCCGCGGCTGCCGAAGTCGACCCCGAGCATGTCGAACTCTTCCTTGATCCAGCCAGCGCCGGCCCCGAGCGCCACCCGGCCGCCGGAAATCACCGAAGCCGTCGCCACGGATTTCGCCACCTCGAAGGGATGCCGCAGCGGCAGGATGTGGACCAGCGTCGCGAAACGCAGCTTCGTCGTCGCCACCGACATCGCCGCGAAGGCAGAAAAACAATCGGGCCACTCGGTGGTGGCGTCGAAATCGGGCTTGCCGTCGGCCGAGTAGGGGTAGCGCGATTCGAGGTGCTCGGGATGAACCAGGTGGTCCGAGAGGAAGACGCCTTCGAAGCCGCACGCTTCGGCCACTTTCGCGACCTCGACGTATTGATCGATCTCGCTGAAGGAGATCGATTGCCAGTACTTCACGGTCTGCTTCCCTTCTTCTCCAGTACCCGCCGCGGGTTTCCCACCGTCATCGTCTGCACGTCTTCTTCCGAGACGCCCGCTTTTCGCAGAGCGGGTAGCACGTCATCGGGGATGTGGCGGAAGTTCCAGAGTGGCACCAACGCGCGCATGCCCTGGTCCGGGTAGAAGTCGATATGACAACAAGCATCGTGCGAGAGCACCATCTGGCCGGCGTAGCCCGAGCGACAGAGTTCGGCGATGGTCGCTACGCGCTTCGCCGTCGGGAGGATCATTTCGAGCCCGAAGCGATCCATCCCGATGAAGCAGCCGTGCTCGAGGATCTCGCCCAGGTAGTCGAGATCGTCGGAATCGCCGCAGTGACCGATCACGACGCGAGAGAGATCGACCCCCTCCTCTTCGAAGACCTCGATCTGCGCCAACCCCGAGCGGTTCTCCGCCAGGGTGTGGGTCGAGATCGGCACCCCCGTGCGGCGCTGGAGCCGAGCCGCCACCTGGAGCAGTTTTTTGTTCATCTCGGTCACGCCGGGGTGGTCGGTGGCGCACTTGATGATGCCCGCCTTCGAATCGGTGCCTTGGATCCCGTCCTCGATGTCGCGCGCCAGCCAATCGACGACCTGCTCGGGTTCCCAGCCCACCAACCAGGGATCTTCGTGCCAGTAGAGCCCCGTGGCAGCGATGAATTGGAGGCCGCTGCGCGCGGCGACTTCACGGATGACATGGATATCGCGTCCGATGTTGATCGGGGTGAGGTCGACGATGGTGCGCACCCCGCGTTCGGCAGCGCTCTTGGCCTCGGCACTGGCAAAGGCGATCACCTCGTCGAGATCGACCCAGTCGGCGTAGGCCTGCCGCATCGACCAGTTGGCAATCAGGATGTGCTCGTGCATCAGCGTAAAGCCAAGGTCCTCGCACTCGATCGGCCCCATGACTCCCTGAACCTGCGGCATCCTGCTCACCTCTCGCCTGTAGCCCTGTTTTCCGAGGGAAATCGGCGGTCTCCGCCGGGTTTTTCCATCGGGCTGCGCGTCGGCTCCGAGTTTACAGAAACGCAACGTATCGTTACTCTCGGCGCCCTTCCCTTGGGCTCCTCCGCAGCGCCCACGCCCCGCTTCGCTAGCCCTGCTTCTCTCGAACTATAAAAGGATGGGGATCTTGGACAAGCGCACCACAGAACGCGAGGTCGTTGCCGAGCTCTTCGACGGCATGACCCTCGGGATCGGCGGCTGGGGTTCTCGCCGCAAGCCCATGTCGCTGGTGCGCGAGATCCTGCGCTCGAGCCTGAAAGATCTCACCGTCGTCACTTACGGCGGCCCCGACGCCGGGCTGCTGTGCGCCGCGGGCCGCGTGAAGCGCCTGATCTACGGCTTCGTCTCCCTCGACTCGATCCCCCTCGAGCCGCACTTTCGCAAGGCAAGGCAGGCCGGAAGCTTCGAGGCCTCGGAACTCGACGAGGGGATGCTGCAGTGGGGCCTCTACGCCGCCGCCCTACGCCTCCCCTTCCTGCCCACCCGCGCCGGCCTCGGCACCGACGTCCCGGGGATCAACCCCGAGATTCGAACCGTACGCTCCCCTTACGATGACGGCGAAGAGTTGCTCGCCATGCCGGCGATCGAACTCGACGCCGCGCTGATCCACATGAACCGCGCCGATGCCCGGGGAAACGGGCAGTTCCTGGGCCCGGACCTCTACTTCGACGATCTCTATTGCATGGCGGCGAAGCGACGCTTCATGTCCTGCGAGAAGATTGTCGAGACCTCGGAACTGTCGCAGCTCGGGTCGATGCACACCCTCAAGATCAACCGCTCGATGGTCGACGGCGTGATCGAGGCACCCGGGGGTGCGCACTTCACCGAGTGCCCGCCCGACTACGGCCGCGACGAAGCCTTCCAGAAGGCCTACGCCGCCACCGCGAAGGACGAAGATGCCTTTGCGGCGTTCAAGAGCCGCTACCTCGAATGCGAGGACGAGGCCGATTACCAGAAGGCGGTGCAGGACGCCCGCGAAGGGGCCTCGGCATGAGTGATATCCGGCGTTCCGAAATCTGCATCGCGGCGGTGGCCGACGTCTTCCGCGGCGACGGTGAGATCCTCGCGAGTTCTTTCGGCACCGTGCCGGCGATCGCCGCACGGCTGGCGCGACTCAGCTTCGAGCCCGATCTGATGATGACCGACGGCATCGCCTGTCTCACGGCAAACGTCGCGCCGGTGAGCGGAGCCGAGGCGGAAGACCCGATTTTCGAGGGTTGGATGCCCTTCCGAACGGTCTTCGATCACCTCTGGAATGGCCGCCGCCACGTGGTGATGATCGCCAGCCAGATCGATCGCTTTGGCAACCACAATTTTGCCTGCATTGGCCCTCACGAAAAACCGAAGGCACAACTGCTCGGGATGCGCGGGGCCCCGGGCAACACGATCCACCACACCACGAGCTACTGGATCCCCAACCACAGCCCGAAGGTCTTCGTCGAGAAGGTCGACGTGGTTTCCGGCGTCGGCTACGACCGCGCGAAAGCCCTCGGCGAACGCTCGGCACGCTTCCACGAAATTCGCCGGGTGGTCTCGAACCTCGGCGTCTTCGATTTCGACACCCCGGAGCATTCGATGCGGCTGGCCTCGACTCACCCGGGCGTTTCGGTGGAACAGATCGTCGAAGCCACGGGCTTCGAGTTGGCGATCCCCGATGCGGTTCCCGAAACGCGCGCCCCCTCGGCCAGCGAACTCGTAATCATCCGCGAGCGCCTCGACCCGGCGAATGTCCGCGAGCGCGAAGTTCCCCACCCCGAATCCTGAGCCAAGAAACATGACACCCGCCCTCGAAACGCGCCTCACCCAACTCCTTGGCACCCGCACGCCGATCCTCCAGACCGGCATGGGTTGGGTGGCCACACCGCCGCTGGTGGCCGCGGCCTGCAACGCCGGTGCCATGGGCTTCCTGGCGGCCGCCACGATTCCGCCGATGGAGGTCGAAGCGGAGATCGTGAAGCTGAAGGCACTCACCTCGGCGCCCTTCGGCGTGAACTTCCTGATGGACGCCCCCGGTGCCGACGTGATCGCCGACGCGATCATCCGCCAGGGCGTGCGCGCGGCCGGCTATAACCGCGCGCCGAAGGGCCCTCTCATCGCGAAGCTCAAGGCAGCGGGAGTGATCTGCATCCCCACCTGCGGCGCCCAGAAGCACGCGATCAAGGCGGAGGCCCTCGGTGCCGACGCCATCATCGTGCAGGGCAGCGAAGGCGGCGGGCACACCGGCGTGGTCCCCACCTCGCTGCTCGTTTCTCAATGCGCCGACGCGGTCTCGGTCCCGATCATCGCCGCAGGCGGCTTCCGCGACGGCCGTGGCCTGGTGGCGGCGCTGGCGCTCGGAGCCGAGGGCATCGCCATGGGCACGCGCTTCGTGCTCACCGCCGAAAGCCCCGTCCCGACGGCGAGCACCGACCGCTTCCTGGCGGCGAAGATCGCCGACGTGCTGATCACCACCGCCATCGACGGCATGCCCCAGCGCGTGGTCGTGAACGAACTGGTGCGCGACCTCGAGCGCAGCGGCCCCGCAAGGCGCCTCGTCCTCTCGCTGCGCAGTGCCCTGGCCCTGCGCCGCCAGACGGGCGCTCGGATCATCGACCTGCTGCGCTCCGGTCTGGCGATGCGTGCCAACGAGAGACTCACCCGCTCGCAGATGCTGATGGCCGCAAACGCTCCCATGCTCGCGAAAAAGGGAATGCAGGAGGGCGATCCGGTCAACGGCTACCTGCCCGGTGGCAGTGTTGCCGGCGTGATCGAAGACCGACCCACCTGCGAAGAACTGGTTTCCCGCATCATCGAAGAGGCCAACGCCACACTCGAAAAGCTCGCAAAGCGAGGATAGAAAATGCCCTTCCACTCAAACGTTGAGAACGCCGTCGCCGAAGTGGTGATGGACTGCCCGCCGGTCAACGCCTTCGACAGCGCAAGCTGGTTCGAACTGGCCAACACCATCACGACCCTCGGCGCCCGCGCCGACGTCAACTGCCTGCTGATCCGCGCCGAGGGGCGCGGCTTTCAGGCGGGGGTCGACATCAAGGAACTCGCCGCCGACAGCACGAAGATCGTCGACGTCAACCGGGGTTGCTATCTCACCTTCGGCGCGATCTACGACTGCCCGGTGCCGGTGATCTCGGCGGTCCACGGCTATTGCCTCGGCGGCGGCATCGGCATCTCGGGCTCGTCGGATATCGTGATCGCCTCGGACGACGCCACTTTCGGCCTGCCCGAAATCGATCGCGGCGCGCTCGGCGCCGCCACCCACCTGATGCGGATGTTCGGCGTGCCCAAGACCCGGCGCATGCTCTACACCGGCGAATCCATCGACGCGCAAGAAGCACTGCGACTCGGCGGAATCGACTCGGTGGTCCCGCGCGATTCGCTGCGCTCTGAGGCGATGGCCCTGGCCGGCACGATCGCCTCGAAGAGCGGCCGCGCCCTGCGCCTGGCGAAGCACTCGCTGAACGGGATCGAATTGCTCGACGTGAAGGAGAGCTACCGCTACGAGCAGGGCTTCACCTTCGAGCTCTACACCTCGCCCGATTCGAAGGAGGCACGCGACGCCTTCGTCGAGAAGCGCGACGCCGACTTCCAGGCAGGGGACAGCGAAAAATCCAGTAGCAGTGGCGACAGCGAATAGGACGACTCGCGCGATGGACCTCCGCTACACCGACAAGCAGAGGGCCTTCCGGGCCGAGGCCCGGGCCTGGCTCGAAGCCAATGTGCCCAGCGGCCCGCTGCGCTCTTTCGACACGAAGGAAGGCTTCGAGGAGCACCGCACCTGGGAAAAGAAACTGCACGCCGGGGGCTACGCCATGGTGCCCTGGCCCGTCGAGTTCGGCGGCCGCGGCGCCGACCTGCTCGAATGGCTGATCTTCGAAGAGGAGTACTACCGCGCCGGCGCACCGGCCCGCGTGAACCAGAACGGCATCTTCCTGCTCGGCCCGACCATCATGGACTACGGCACGCCCGAGCAAAAGGCGCGCTTCCTGCCGCCGATGGCTTCCTCCGAGGAGGTCTGGGCCCAGGGCTGGTCCGAGCCCAACGCCGGCAGCGACATGGCCGCGATCCAGGCGACTGCGATCCGCGACGGCGATCACTATGTCCTCAACGGGCAGAAAACCTGGGCCTCGCGCGGCGTCTACGCCCACTGGCTCTTCGGTCTATTCCGCACCGACGCGGATTCGAAGCGGCACCACGGGCTCTCCTTCATCCTGCTCCCCCTCGACACCCCCGGAGCCACCGTGCGACCGATTCAGAAGTTGAACGGCAAGGCCGCCTTCGCCGAAGTCTTCTTCGACGATGCCCGGGTGCCGGTCGGAAACCTCCTCGGCGAAGAAGGCACCGGCTGGAGCGTCGCCATGGCCACCGCCGGTTTCGAGCGCGGGCTGATGCTGCGGAGCCCCGCGCGCTTCCAGAACACTGCGGCAAGGCTGGTGGCGCTCTACCAGGAAACCCTGGCCAAAGGGGCCCCCGTCGCGGCGGGGATGCGCGAAGCCGTGGCCCGCTGTTGGATGGACGCCGAGGCGTACAGCCTGAATACCTACCAGACGGTCTCGAAGTTGCTCGGCGGCGGCAAGATCGGCGCCGAAGCCAGCCTCAACAAGATCTTCTGGTCCGAACTCGACATCAAGATGCACGAACTCGCACTCGAGTTGCTCGGGCCCCGCGGCGAACTCCTGGCCGACGCCCCAGCCGCCAAAGACGTGGGACCGTGGCTCGAAGGTTATCTCTTCGCGCTTTCGGGACCGATCTACGCGGGCACGAACCAGATCCAGCGCAACATCATCGCCGAGCGCATCCTCGGCCTGCCCCGGAAGTAGAGCCCATGCATTTCGACTTCGACGAGGATCAGCGACTGCTGCAGCAGACCGTCCGCGACTATCTCGAAGGCGCCTGCCCCGTCGAACGCATCCGCGAACTCTGGGACACGGAAACCGGACGCTCCCCCTTGCTCTGGAAAGAACTCGCCGGGATCGGGCTCCCCGGGCTGCTCGTCTCCGAAGCGCACGGCGGACTCGGCATGAACGAGATCGACTGGGTGCTGCTGCAAGAAGAAGTCGGACGGGCTGCGCTGGCGGAGCCGCTCGTCCCGTGTGCGGTGGGGGCCAAGCTGATCGCCGAATCCGGCAACACGGCCCTCGCCGACGCGTGGCTGCCGAAGGTCGCCGCCGGGGAGGCGCAACTCGCCGTAGGACACCCCGCGAGTCCCTTCGTCGCGGACGCCCACGTGGCCGATCTGCTGCTGCTTTCCTCCGGCGGCGAAGGCGACGAAGCGGTCCACGCCGTGCCGGCGCGTGAAGTTGGGCTCGAGGCCCAACCCGCAAGCGACGGCTCCCAGCGACTTTTCCGTGTGACCTGGGAGCCCTCCGAGGCAACCCTCCTCGCGCGTGGCGATGCTGCGCGCGCACTGCTCACTTCGGCCCTCGACCGCGGCGCCTTCGCCTCGGCGGCCCAGGCGCTTGGCGTCGCCGACCGCTTGATCGAACTCGCGGTGGAGTACGCCGGGCAGCGCGTGCAGTTCGGCGTGCCCATCGGATCTTTCCAGGCGGTGAAGCACATGCTCGCCGACGCCAAGGTGAAGCTCGAGTACGCGCGCTCGCATGTCTATCGTGCGGCCTACTCGGTGGCAGAGGCAAGCGACTCGCGGCCCCTGGACGTTTCGATGGCAAAGCTCGCGGCCTGCGAAGCGGCCCGAGAAGCCTCGAAGACATCGCTCCAGGTGCACGGCGCCATCGGCTACACCTACGAGCAGGACGTGCACGTCTGGATGAAACGAGCCGCTTCCCTCGAGCTTGCCTGGGGCGATTCGGTGCTACACCGGGAGCGCCTCGAACGATCGGTGATCGACCGGGAGCCCGCTGCAGCGAGTTTCGGCTACAGCTTCGCAGGCGCCTGATCTACACTGGGCGCGGAGGATCCCGCATGACCAAAAATAGGGTTCCGGCCATCGAAGGCTGGTTCACCCTGGACGATTCGAATCCGCAGCTTCTGGGTTTGCGCGATCCCGAGAGCAACACCTACTTCTTTCCGAAGGACGTTTCGGTGAGCCGCGCCCCCGGGCACTCGCAGGCCAAACTCGAGGAAGTCGCGCTCTCGCGGACCGGGAAGCTCTGGTCCTACACCACGAACCACTACAAGCCGCCCGCTCCCTACGTCTCGGCCGATCCCTTCGAGCCCTACACGGTGGCCGCGGTCGAGCTCGGCAAAGAGCGGATCGTCATCCTGGGACAGTTGGCCGACGAAGTTGATCCCACCGATCTGCAAGTCGGCCAGGAAATGGAAGTCACCCTCGGAACCCTCTACGAGGACGACGAGAACGAATACCTCGTGTGGAAGTGGAAGCCCGTCGCGGCCTGAAGGAGACGAGAAGATGAGCAATGAAGTCGCCGTACTCGGTGTCGGGATGCATCCCTGGGGCAAGTGGGGCCGCAACTTCGTCGAATACGGCGTACACGCGATCCACGCGGCCCTCGAAGACGCCGACCTCGATTACCGCAAGGTCGAATTCATCGCCGGTGCCGACACCATGCGCAACGGCTACCCGGGCTACGTTGCCGCTGCGACCTTCGCGAAGGCCATGGGCTGGACGGGGATCCCGGTGGCGAGTTGCTACGCCGCCTGCGCCTCGGGCGCGACCGCCATGGAAATCGCGCGCACCCGCATCCTGGCCGGGATGTGCGACGTCGCCCTCGTCGTCGGCGCCGACACCACGCCGAAGGGCTTCCTGGCCCCGAGCAAGGGCGAACGCCAACTCGATCCCGATTGGCTGCGCTTCCACCTGCTGGGTGCGACGAACCCGACCTACTTCGGGCTCTACGCCCGGCGCCGAATGGATCTCTTCGGCGCCACCGAAGAAGATTTCGCCCACATCAAGGTGAAGAACAGTCGACACGGGGCGACCAACCCCAACGCGCGGTACAAGAAGGTCTTCACCCAGGAGGAGGTTCTCGGATCGCCGCTGGTGGCCGACCCGCTTCGCCTCTTCGAGATCTGCGCCACCAGCGACGGCGGCGCAGCGGTGATCCTCTCTTCGCTGGACTTCGCAAAGAAGCACACATCCAATCCGGTACGAATCGCCGCGATTTCGACCGTGACGCCCACCTTCCCCAACACCGTGATCGACATGCCCGAGTTCAGCACCGATTCCGCCGCGGGCATTCCGGCTCCGGACCGCGGCTTCAAGGATTCGGTCGCGGCCGCCGCCTACGAAGAGGCCGGCATCGGCCCGCGCGATCTCTCGCTGGCCGAGGTCTACGACCTCTCCTCGGCGCTCGAACTCGACTGGTACGAGAACATCGGCCTGTGCAAGCCCGGCGAAGCCGAGCGCCTGCTGCGAGACGGCGACACCGCAATCGGGGGCCGTATCCCGGTGAACGCAAGCGGCGGGCTTGGCTGCTTCGGCGAAGCCGTTCCCGCCCAGGCCATCGCACAGGTCTGCGAGTTGGTGTGGCAATTGCGCGGACAGGCCGGCGACCGCCAGGTCGCAGACGCAAAGGTCGGCATCACCGCGAACCAGGGGCTCTTTGGTCACGGCTCTTCGGTGATCTGCGTCCGCTAGCCCTCCCCCCTCCCCGGCGACTGCCGGAAATGCACCCCAGGAGAAACGACATGGCCGAGGCCTACCTCATCGAAGGCGTCCGAACCCCGATCGGAAAGCGCGGAGGCGGTCTCGCGGCCGAGCATCCCGCCGACCTCGGCGCCCACGTAATTCGCGCGCTGATGGCGCGCAGCGGGGTGGACCCGGGGGCTGTCGAAGACGTGATCTTCGGCTGCTGCGACACCGTCGGTCCCCAGGCCGGCGACATCGCCCGCACCTGCTGGCTCGCGGCCGGTATGCCGCAGCACGTTCCGGGTGTCACCATCGACCGCCAGTGCGGTTCATCCCAGCAGTCGGTCCACTTCGCGGCCCAGGCTGTGCTCAGTGGGACCAGCGATCTCGTGGTGGCGGGCGGTGTCCAGAACATGAGCGCCATCCCGATTGCCTTCGCGATGACCGCCGCCGAGCCCCTGGGCTACACCGACCCCTTCTCCACCTCGAAGGGCTGGGTCCAGCGCTACGGCGCGGGCGAAGTCTCGCAGTTTCGCGGCGCCGAAAGGATCGCCGAGAAGTGGGACATCAGCCGCGAGGACATGGAAGTGTTCGCCCTCGCGAGCCACGAACGCGCCCTCGCCGCCATCGACGAGGGCCGATTCGAAGCCGAGATCGAAGCCTATGGCGAGGTCACTACCGACGAAGGACCGCGGCGCGGCACTTCGCTCGAGAAGATGGCGAACCTGCAGCCGCTCGAAGAAGGGGGCCGACTCACCGCGGCGGTTTCGAGCCAGCTCTCCGACGGCGCCACAGCGATGCTGGTCGCCTCGGAACAAGCGGTGAAGGATCACGGGCTCACGCCCCGAGCCCGCATCCACCACATTTCGGTACTCGCCGACGACCCGATCCTGATGCTGACCGCACCGATCCCGGCGACGAAGGCGGCCCTCAAGAAGGCGGGCCTCTCGCTCGACGACATCGATCTCATCGAGATCAACGAGGCCTTCGCCTCGGTGGTGCTCGCCTGGCAGAAGGAGCTGGGAGCCGACCTGTCAAAGGTCAACGTCAACGGCGGCGCGATCGCCCTCGGCCACCCGATCGGAGCCACCGGCACCCGCCTGATGACGACGCTGCTCTTCGAACTCGAGCGCCGGGGCGCACGCTACGGGTTGCAGACCATGTGCGAAGGCGGCGGCCAGGCCAACGTCACCATCATCGAGCGACTGGGCTAGGCGCCCGGCCAACGCATCCAGAACGGGGAATCGCAATGTCGGGAATCTGTGAAGGCCGCGTAGTGATCGTCACCGGCGCGGGTCGCGGGATCGGGCGGGCGCACGCACTGGCCTTTGCCGCTGAGGGCGCGAAGGTCGTGGTCAACGATCTCGGGGTCACGCTTGCCGGCGAAGGCCCCTCGAAGAGCCCCGCCGACGAGGTCGTCGAGGAAATCCTTGCTGCCGGCGGCGAGGCGCTCGCGAACGGATCGGATATCTCCGATTTTGCCCAGGCGGGAGAGATGGTGAAAGCCGCCCTCGACCACTTCGGGGGACTCGACGTGGTGGTCAACAACGCGGGCGTCGTGCGCGATCGCATGTTCGTTTCGGCCTCGGAAGAAGAGTGGGACATCGTGATCCGGGTGCATCTGAAGGGCCACTTCTGCGTCGCCAGCAACGCGTGTGCCTTTTGGCGCGGGCAATCGAAGGCCGGCAAGGCCGTGGACGCGCGCATCATCAACACCAGTTCGGGGGCCGGGCTGAACGGCAGCATCGGGCAGAGCGCCTACTCGGCGGCAAAGGCCGGGATCACCGCGCTCACACTGGTGCAGGCGGCCGAGATGGGCCGCTACGGCATTACGGCGAACGCCATCGCACCCTCGGCGCGCACCCGCATGACCGAAGAGGTCTTCGAGGAGATGATGAAGAAGCCCGAAAGCGGCTTCGACGCCATGGCCCCGGAGAACATCTCTCCGCTGGTGGTGTGGCTCGGCAGTGCCGAATCCCGCGAGGTGAGCGGACGCGTCTTCGAACTCGCCGGAGGCGAGATCAGTCTTGCCGACGGCTGGCGCAGCACCACGCCCATCGACAAGGGCGCACGCTGGGCACCCGACGAAGTCGGTTCGGCCGTGGCCGAGTTGATCGCGAAGAACCCGGAACCCCAGAAGGTCTACGGGACCTGAGGCGCCCATCCCCCCATGGATTTTCACTGGAACGAGGAACAACTCGAACTCCGCGAGGTGGCCCGGGCGTTCCTCGCCGAGCACTCGACCGGCGATGCCCTTCGCGCGGTGATGGGCAGCGAACTCGGTTTTGACCCGGCGTTGTGGAAGCAGTTGGGCGCCGAACTCGGCTGGACCGCGGTCGCCATTCCCGAAGAATTCGGAGGCCTCGGACTCGGCTTCGTTGAACTGACGGCGCTGCTCGAAGTGATGGGCGAAGCGCTTCTCTGCTCGCCCTTCTTTGCCAGTGTCTGCCTGGGCGCCCGGGTGATCCTCGAAGCCGGCAGCGACGACCAGAAACGCGAATGGCTTCCGGCCATCGCCGAGGGAGAGTGCATCGCAACTCTCGCCTTCAGTGAAGCCTCGGGCCGCTGGGATGCGGCCTCGATCGAAACCACTTTCGAAGAAGACGGCGACGGGTTCGTCCTCTCGGGAACGAAGCGCTTCGTTCCGGACGGTCACTGTGCCGATCTCCTGGTGGTGGTGGCGCGCCGCGCGGGCAGCCGCGGCGACGACGGCATCGCGCTCTTTGCCATTTCCGCCCAGAGCCCCGGCATCTCCCGGCGACGCCTGCCGACCATGGACCAGGGTTTCCGCCAGGCCGAGATCGAATTCGACAGCGTTCGCATCCCGGCGAGCACGCGCCTCGCAGGCAGCGAGAACGGCGCAAAGGCGCTCGAGCGCACGCTCGCACTGGCCGCGGTCGGACTCGCCGCCGAGCAGGTGGGCGGCGCCCAGCGTTGCCTCGACATGGCCGTGGCCTACGCCAGCGAGCGCGAGCAATTCGGTCGACCGATCGGATCCTTCCAGGCCATCCAACACAAGTGCGCCGACATGATGGTGAAGATCGAATCGGCGCGGTCGGCGGCCTACTACGCTGGCTGCGCCGCCGCCGAGTCCTCGGAAGACCTTCTCGAAGTCGCCTCGATTGCAAAGGCCGCGGCTTCGGACGCTTATTCCCATGCGGCCGCCGAAGCGCTCCAGATTTTCGGCGGCGTGGGCTTTACCTGGGAATACGACATCCATCTCTATTTCAAGCGCGCCCGGTCGACGGCGAAGTTCCTCGGGGACGTCGCATACCACCGGGAGCGCGTCGCCCGGTACATCGGGCTCGGAGTTTCCACGTGACCATTGGAATCGATTTCGCAGAACGCGTGGCCATCGTGACGGGCGGCGGACGCGGTGTCGGCCGTGGCATCGCCGAGCGCTTCCTCGCAGCCGGCGCCGAAGTCGTGATCTGCGGTCGGAGCGAAGTCGAATCCCTTCCCGAAGCGGACGGACGGAGCGCCGTCTTCACCGCGGCCGACGTTCGCGAGCCCGAAGCTGCGACGAGCGTCGTCGCCTTCGCCCGGGAGCGCTTTGGTCGCGTCGACTTTCTCGTGAACAACGCCGGCGGCGCGCCGGAAGCCGACGCGGCGACGGTTTCGCCGCGCTTTTCCGAATCGATCATCCGGCTCAACCTGCTGGCGGCCCTGCACTTCTCCCAGGCGGCGAACGCGGTGATGCAGGAGCAGGAAAGCGGCGGTGCGATCGTGCACGTCTCGAGCGTGAGTGCGCTGCGCCCCTCCCCCGGGACGGCGGCCTATGGCGCCGCCAAGGCCGGGCTGCTCTCGCTGGCCCAGAGCCTGGCGGTCGAATGGGCGCCGAAGGTCCGCCTCAATACCATCGCCGCGGGCATGATCCGCACCGAGCAGGCGCACCTCCACTACGGAGACGAGGCCGCGATTGCGCGCGTCTCCGCGACGGTCCCCCTCGGCCGCCTGGGAACGCCCGGCGACGTCGGCGACGCCTGCCTCTTTCTCTGCTCGCCCCTGGCCAGGTACATCAGCGGCGCCAACCTGCTGCTCCACGGCGGGGGCGAATTTCCGGCGTTCCGATCGGCCGTGGCGGCCGACTGACCGCAGAGCCTGCCCGCCCGCTGTTTCGCCTCACCCACCGACCCACAGGAGATCCCCATGCCCACCGTCTTCGAAAGCCCTGCCGATCTGAAGGCCGCCGTCGGAACCCACCTCGGCTACAGCGACTGGCTCACGATTGACCAGCAGCGCATCGACCAGTTCGCCGAGGCGACCCTCGACCACCAGTGGATCCACGTCGATCCCGAAAGGGCGAAGGCCGGCCCGTTCGGAACCACCATCGCACACGGCTACCTCACCTCTTCGCTGGTGAGCCACTTCTTGCCGCAGATTATCGAGGTCCGGGGGATCGCGATGGGCATCAACTACGGCGCCGATCGGTTGCGCTTCCCCGCGCCGGTCCCGGTGGGCTCGAAGCTGCGAGCGGGCGCCGAACTCATCGAGGCGGAACCCGCGAAGGACGGCAGCATCCAGTCCAAGGTCCGCGTCACCATCGAAATCGAAGGCAGCGAAAAGCCCGCCTGCGTGATCGACTCGATCAGCCGCTACTACGCCGCGTAGAACGGAATGGGGACGGTCCGGCTTCCTCTATTCGAATCGCGAGAAGTTCCGCCCCGCGGCGCAGGGGGTCCCCCACCCGGTTCTGGGGTCAGGCGCGCTGGCTGCTGACGGAGACGGCCTCGCCGGTCATGTAGGCCGAGTAGTCGCTGGCCAGGAAGACGACCACGTTGGCGACCTCCCAGGGTTCGGCGCCGCGGCCGTAGGCTTCGCGGCCGGTGAGTTCATCGAGCGTTTCCTGGGGCATCACCCGCGAAAGGAAGGCGTGGGTCGCCAAACTCGGCGACACCGCGTTGATGCGCACGCCATGCTCGGCGACTTCGAGGGCCGCGCAGCGGGTGAGCGCCATCACCCCCGCCTTCGCCGCGGCGTAGTGCCCCTGCCCCACCTGGGCGCGCCAGCCGAGCACCGAGGCGTTGTTGATGATCACCCCGCTCTGCCGCTCGATCATGTGGGGCAACACCGCGCGGGTCATCCGAAAGGTTCCCGTGAGCGTGATGTCGAGCACCGAGTCCCACTGCTCGTCGGTCATCTCGACCACCGGGGTGGTGCCCCCGAGTCCGGCGTTGTTGAAGAGCACGTCGATCTGCCCGAGTTCTTCGATGCCCGCCGCGACCAGCGCGCGCACCTCCGCGTCGCTGCGCACGTTGCACAGCCGACTCGGCACCTTCGATCCGGCGACTTCTTCGAGCGCGGCCACGGCCTCGGCCAGGCGGCGCTCGTGGATGTCGGAGATCATCACCCGCGCACCCTCTTCGAGGCAGCGCTTCGCGGTGGAAAAACCGATGCCGGTTCCCGCGGCGGCGGTGACCAACACGGTCTTGCCCAGGAGCAACTCGTGGCCCTCGACCGGGCGCGGTGCAGTCGGATTCATCGAACGACTCCTTGGAGACGCGGGCGCGCTCAGGAAGAACGCGGCTCGCGCGGGAGGCCCAGGGCTCGCTGGGCGATGATGTTGCGCTGGATCTGATTCGACCCGGCGTAGACCGTGTCCGAGCGCGAGAAGAGATAGAGCCGCTGGAGTCCGGTCAGGTCGTAGGGCTCACCGTTCATCACCTCGGCCTCGGCGCCGAGCACGTCCATCGCGAGTTCGCCGAGGTTGCGGTGCCAGGTGGACCAAAAAATCTTGGTGATCATCGACTCGCGGCTGGTGCCCGTTTCGCGGGCCTCCTTCGAGCCGAGCATGCGAAGCGCGTTGTAGCGCTGGAGACGCAGGCCGATCCAGGCGTCGGCGATGCGCTGACGGATCAGCGGATCTTCCGCGGCGCCGTTGCGTTTTGCGATCGCGATGACTTCGTCGAGTTCGTTCTGGAAGTGCATCTGCTGGCCCAGCGTCGAAGCCCCGCGCTCGAAGGCGAGGGTTCCCATGGCGACCTTCCAGCCGCCGTTGACGCCGCCGACGACGTTCTCTTCGGCGGTGCGCGCGCCCTGGTAGAAGACTTCGGAGAACTCCGAGTCGCCGGTGATCTGCACGATTGGGCGGGTCTCGATCCCCTCCTGTCGCATCGGAACGAGGAGGTACGAAATGCCCCGGTGCTTCGGCTCGGCATCGGGGTCGGTGCGACACAGAACGAAACACCAATCGGACCACTCCGCCCAGGAGGTCCAGACCTTCTGGCCTTCGATCACCCACTCGCCGTCTTCGAGGGTGGCGCGCGTCTGCACGTTGGCCAGATCCGAGCCCGCGTTCGGCTCCGAGTAGCCCTGGCACCAGATCTCTTCGCCGCGGACGATCCCCGGAAGGAAGCGCTGCTTCTGCTCCTCGTTCCCAAAGGCGATCAACGTCGGACCGAGCAGGCCCTCACCGATGTGCCCCAGGCGTCCCGGGCCCCCGGCGCGCGCGTACTCCTCGTGGAAGATCACCTGGCGCTCGAGCGAGAGCCCACGCCCTCCGTACTCGACCGGCCAGCCCACACAGGTCCAGCCGGCCTCGCCGAGGCGCTTCTCGAAGGCGCGGCGTTCGTCGAGCATCGAATGCTCGTCGCCGGGCCCACCGCGCCCGCGCACCTCGCGAAAATCGCCCGAGAACTCGCCCTCGAGCCAATCGACGATTTCGCGGCGAAAGCCCTCGTCCTCTTCGGAGAACCGCGTGTTCATGCAGAAGGGCCCCGTTGCATTCGATCCGGAGCGTATCGTAACGTCCCATTCGCTTCCATCGGGCAAAGGGAGACCTCGGCGTGGAGGAAACGATTCCGCGGCTGGTACAGGCCGCAGCGAAACGCTTCGGCGATGCGACGGCGATCGAAGATCTCGTCGACGGCGAGCCCCTGCGCATTTCGTTCACAGAACTCGAAGCGCTTTCGCTTCGCGCAGCGCGCGCCTTCATCGCGCGCGGCATCGCTCCGGGCGATCGCATCGCAATCTGGGCGCCGAACATCCACGAATGGGTCGTCGCCGCACTCGGCGCACAGTCGGCGGGCGCGGTCGTGGTCACCCTGAACACGCGGCTCAAGGGGGCCGAAGCCGGGTACATCCTGAAGAAGAGCGGTGCGCGACTCCTGTGCACCATGGGCGATTTTCTCGGGGTGGACTACTCGGCGCTGATCACGGGCGAGGACCTTCCCCAACTCGAGGGAACGCTGGTCTTGCGCGGCACCAGCGAAACGGGCGAGAGCTGGAAAGATTTCCTCGAGAGCGGCCGCGGCATCACCGAAGACGAAGCGCGCAAGCGGGCGGCACAGGTCGCAGCGAGCGATCTCTCCGACCTCCTCTTCACCTCGGGGACCACCGGCCAACCCAAGGGCGTGATGACCGCCCACGGCCAGAACCTCCGCGCCTTCGACGCCTGGACCGAGGTCGTGGGGCTCCGCGAAGGCGACCGCTACCTGATCGTGAACCCCTTCTTCCATTCCTTCGGCTACAAGGCCGGCTGGCTCTCGTGCCTGATTCGCGGCGCCACCGCCCTGCCCCAACTCGTCTTCGACGTTCCCGAAGTGCTCGCCCGCGTCGCCCGCGATCGCATCAGCGTACTGCCGGGCCCGCCGACGCTGTACCAGTCGATCCTCGCCCACCCCCAGCGCGGCGACCACGACCTCTCCTGCCTGCGGTTGGCGGTGACCGGCGCAGCCGCGATCCCCGTCGAACTGATCCACCGCATGCGCGACGAACTCGGCTTCGAGACAGTCATCACCGGATACGGACTCACCGAGAGCTGCGGTGTCGTCAGCATGTGTCGCTACGACGACGATCCGGAAACCATCGCCCGGACTTCGGGCCGCGCGATCCCCGACACCGAGGTCCGCTGCATCGACCAGGCCGGCCTCGAAGTCGCCCGGGGCGAAGCCGGCGAAGTCGTGGTGCGGGGCTACCACGTGATGCAGGGCTACTTCGACGATGCGCAGGAAACCGCCGCGGCCATCGACCCCGAAGGCTGGCTCCACACCGGCGACATCGCGGTGATGGACGAGCGCGGCTACCTGAAGATCACCGACCGCATCAAGGACATGTTCATCATGGGGGGCTTCAACTGCTACCCCGCCGAGATCGAGAACCAGCTGTTCGCAAGTGGCGACTTCGCCCAGGTTGCGGTGATCGGAATTCCCGACGAACGCATGGGCGAGGTGGGGATGGCCTTCGTAGTCATGGCCCCCGGGCGCGAACTCTCGAGCCAGCAAATCATCGACTGGTGCCGCGAGAACATGGCCAACTACAAGGTCCCGCGCCGCATCGAGATCGTCGACACCCTGCCGATGAACGCCTCGGGCAAGGTGCTCAAGTACGTTCTCCGCCAGCGCGCGCGCGAAGGACCGGCGGCGTGATCGACGCGACGTCTCTCTGGGGTCTCGTCCTCGGCCGCGCCGAGGCCACCCCGAACGCCCTCTGCGTCCTCGACGAAGCCGGCCGCGCACTCGACTTCAAGGGCTTTCGCAACAATGCCCTCGTCTGCGCCGCCGGCCTTGCGGACCGGGGCATCGGCCGCGGAACGCGCGTTTCCTGGCAGCTCCCCACCCGCATCGACTCGCTGGTTCTGTGCGCGGCCCTCTCGCGGCTCGGCGCCATCCAGAACCCGATCCTGCCGATCTACCGCGAAGCCGATGTCGGCTTCGTCACCCGGGAGCTTGGTTCCGAGTGGCTGATCGTTCCCGGTGTCCTGCGCGGTTTCGATCACGCCGCAATGGCCAAGGCGATCGCGCGTGAAACGCCGACCCTGCAGGTCCTCGACCTCTCCGCGGGGCTTCCAACGGGCGACGCCGATGCCCTCGCGCCGATGCTTGCCGAGGCCGACAAAGTCGAAGAGACCGACAACCCGCTGCGATGGGTGCTCTACAGCTCGGGCACCACCGCGGACCCGAAGGGCGCAAAGCACAGCGACGGAACCCTGCTCGCCGCCTCCGCGGGCTTTTGCGAACGCCTGCAACTCGCCTCCGACGACCGCATCGCCCTCGTCTTCCCGGTGACCCACATCGGCGGCATCCTGTGGCTGATCAATGGCCTTCGCGTGGGCTGCGCCCAGTTGGTCGTCGAACACTTCGACCCCGCGACGACGATCCCCTTCCTCGCCGAGAACGGAGTCACCCAGGCCACCGCCGGCACCGTCTTCCACCAAGCCTACCTAAGAGAACAACGAAGGCAGCCGGAAAAACCCCTCTTTCCCGAACTCCGCACGCTTCCCGGAGGCGGCGCCCCGAAGCCCCCCCCGCTGCATTTCGACATCCGGCGCGAAATGGGCGCCCCCATCGTCTCGGGCTACGGCCTCACCGAGTGCCCGGTCCTCACGCTCAATAGCCCCGACGACCCCGACGAGAAGCTCGCCCACACCGAAGGGCGCGCGAGCCCCGAGGGCGTCCTGATCCGCATCGTCGACGTCGACGAACGCCCGGTGGCGACCGGGGCAGAAGGCGAGATCCGCGTGCGCGCACCGCAACTCTGCCACGGCTACTGGAACGCCGAGCTCGATGCCGCCGCCTTCGACGCAGCCGGTTTCTTCCGAACCGGCGATCTCGGCTCCCTCGACACCGAAGGCTTCCTGCGCGTCACCGGACGCCTGAAGGACGTGATCATCCGCAAGGGCGAAAACATCAGCGCCCGCGAAGTCGAAGACGCCCTCTTCTCGCACCCGAAGGTCGCCGAGGTCGCTGTGGTGGGGCTCCCCGATGCGGAGCGCGGCGAACTCTGCTGCGCGGTGGTCGTCACCACAGCGGGGGGCGCTCCGCTCGGCTTCGAGGAGATGACGCGCTACCTCAGCGATGCCGGACTGATGCGTCAGAAGATCCCCGAACGACTCGAATTCGTCGATGCGCTGCCGCGCAATCCCACCGGAAAGGTGCTGAAGCAGGCATTGCGCGGGCGCTACTCCGGCTAGCACGCCCGGAGCCGAGCGCCTCAGGCCTCGATCCGCAGCCGCCCGGGGTCGCCTTCCTCGAATTCTCCAATGGAGGCAGCGACTGGCACGCCCGCCGCCTCGAGGGCCGCCACCAGGTTCGCCTCGTCTGCGGGATCGACCGCGAGCAGCAACCCGCCCGAGGTCTGGGCGTCCGCAAGAACCAGCCGCGTCGGCTCGTCCACGGCGGCATCGAACTCGCTGGTGTCGGCAACGTAGGCGAGGTTCTTCGCAGTGCCGCCGGGCACCACTCCCTGCCGAGCGAGGTCGTGCGTAAAGTCGAAGACCGGAACGCTTGCTGCGCCGATCCGGGCGCTGCAACCGGAGGCCGCCGCCAGGTGGTGCAGGTGCCCCAGCAGACCGAAGCCGGTGACGTCGGTGGCCGCCCGAACCCCAGACTGCATGGCGATCCGACCGGCCTCGCGGTTCAATTCCTTCATCGAGGCCACCACCCGCTCGGTGTCGGTCGCCGAAAGGCGGTCGGTCTTGATCGCCTGGGCGGCGATCCCGGTGCCCAGCGGCTTGGTCAGCACGAGACGGTCCCCCGGGCGTGCGCGATCCTGGGTCAGCGCGCGATCGGCGTCGACACTGCCCAGCACGCAGAGCCCGTACTTGAGTTCGGGGTCGATCACCGTGTGTCCGCCCACGATGGCGCAACCCGCTTCCGCCGCCTTGTCGCGCCCGCCCCGGAAAATGCGCCCGAGGACCTCCTTCGGAACCGGGTCGCCCGGAAACCCGCAGATCGCGAGCGCCACCTGGGGCACGCCCCCCATCGCGTAGACGTCCGAGAGCGCGTTGGCCACCGCGATGGCGCCAAAGTCTTCCGGGGAGTCGACGATCGGCGTGATGAAATCGACCGTGAAGACGAGACCCGGGCCGGATTCCGGACGCAAGAGAGCCGCATCCTCCATCGGCCCACCGGCACCGGGGACCCAGGGATGATCGAAGGGGGCAACCCCTTTCAGGACCTGAACCAGGTCCTCGGCGCCGAGCTTCCGAGCTCAGCCGCCGGCGGGAACGAGCTGGCTCAGGCGAACCTCGCTCATGGCGTCCTCCAAGGCGTCGGATGATTCGCGCGGGCCGACGCGGCCCCGCTCAGGACTCGCTCGCAGCCTTCGGGCTGGCGAGAATTCCGCGAAGCGCCATCTCGACCATCGGCACGACGATGTCGGGATGAATCCGCGCTCCAGTAAAATAAAGACGCACCGCGATCGGCCCCACGACCAGATCTCCGGCGAGCGCGATGTCGAGATCGGCGGCGACTTCCCCGCGCGCGACGGCCCTCTGGAAGGCTGCCCGCAACGGCTCACGCCTTCGCGAGAGCACCTGGTCGAAGACGTCGAGCTCGGAAGAGCTGGCGCGCTCTCCTGCGAGGCTCGGCAGCACGGTGGCCAGCGGCGTCGTGTTGAAGTTTTCGATGTAGCGGCCCAGCATCGTCTCGAGATCGCCCTGGAGACTGCCGGTGTCGACGTCTTCGAGCGCCGGAAGCTCGCCGAAGGCGTCCACCACCAGCAGCAGCTTCGAGGCCCAGCGTCGATAGATCGTCGCCTTACCGACACCGGCGCGGGCGGCCACGCTTTCGACGGTGAGCGCCGAAAAGCCGACCTCGGAGAGCAGCTCGAGAGTGGCATCGATAATCGCCCGGTGCGCTTCGCGGCTTCGCGGGCGCCCGGCGGTGGCCGCTGTCTCGGGGGGGGCACTCAAGCGAAGCTCATCTGAGGCCGAGCGGCGCGAAACCAGAGGGGGATGGCCTCTCGCCAGATGGAGGGCCCGCCATCCGTATCTCGCTCTCCCGCTGCATCACGTCCGCGCATCCCGGTTAGAATACGCGCAGCGCTCCTAGAGCGCCATTTTACGCTTGACGACGCGGGGGTCTCCCCCCGAGACTACCCCCCGCCGATCCATTGCCGCGCAGCGTGACTCGCGCTGCGCCCCTCGCCGGGAGAAAGAGCCGCCATGCTTCGACCCTTCACCAGTTTCCTCTCCATCCGAGGCCCTCGCTTCGCACTCGCTTTGGCCTCGCTCGCCTTCCTCGCGGGCTGCGCCGGGGGCCTTTTGCCGACACTCAAATCGAGCCAATACCTCGAAGCCGACCGCAACCTCGCGGGCGTCTGCGCGCAATGGGGTGGCCCCGGAATGCGGCTGCTCCCGATCGGCAGCCAACCCCTTTATCGCTGCCGGCATCCGTACACCATGCCGACAGTCGCAGCCCCCGCGCCGCCGCAGGTCGAGATCGCGGCGCTGCCGGGCGTCGACCCGCTGCTCTTCGCCTTCGACAGCGCAACCCTCACCTTTGAGGGCGAAGCCCGACTGCGCGGCGTCGCCGACGACTGGAAGACTCAGCCCGAAAGGAGCATCCAGATCGATGGCTTCACCGATTCGACGGGCCCTGCAGAATACAACCGCAGGCTCTCGGAACGGCGCGCTCGCGCCGTACGCGACTTTCTCGTCGGCATCGGGCTCGACCCGAAGCGCCTCGTTGTAAGCGGCCACGGCGAGAGCGATCCCACGGCGTCCAACGCCACGAGCGCGGGACGGAGCCAGAACCGGCGCACCGAGATCCAGATCCGCTGAACGAGTTGCCCGGCCGATGAACCATCCGGTCCACCGGCGCCGCGCCCTCGGCGTGCTGCTCGGCGTGCTCATCTGCCAGATGGGCCTCGGCTACGGCTACACCCTGAGCGCGCTGGCGGGCGACATCCTCACTGAGCTCGACTGGAGCCGCGTCACCTATTCCGGCGCGCGCGCGCCGCAGATCTTCGTGATCGCGCTAGCCAGCCCACTGGTCGGCGCCGCGACGGTGCGCTTCGGGTCGCGGCGAATTCTTGCCTGCGCCGCGGGCCTGCTCGGCGTCGCCTTCGTGCTGCTCTCGAGCTTCGACTCGCTCTGGCAGCTCTACGGGATCGTGCTGCTGATGGGGCTCGCGGTCGCGGGCCTCGGCGACGTCAGCGTGAGCCATGTGGTCTCGCGCTGGTTCCAAAGGCGCCGAGGTCTGGCCCTCGGGATCGCATTCACCGGCTCGAACATCGGCGGCTTCCTCGTGACGAGATTTTCGGGGGCGGTCGCGGAAGTCGAATCCTGGCGACTCGCATTCCTGGCAATGGGTCTCCTGGCCTTCGCCGTGCTGGTTCCCGCGGCACTCTGGCTGGTTCGCGACGTTCCCCGCGCCGAATCGGAGGCGACTCCCAACGAGCCGCGCGACCCGCGCGAGTCGCTCGATGCTCGCGCCGCCGTGCGAACCCGCAGCTTCTGGATCCTCGCCTTTGGCCTCTTCGTGTTCTTCTTCTACTTCATGGCGCTGCTCGAGCACCTGGTGCTCTTCCTGACCGACCACGGGATGCCTGCAAGCGAGGCTCGCAACTGGTTCGGGTGGGCCATTGGCCTCGGCTTCTTCTCGAAGATCACCCTCGGCTGGCTCGCCGATCGACTCGCCCCGCGCGCGAGCATCGGTCTCGATTTCGCGCTGGTGGCCGTGAGTTCGGCGATTCTGCTCTGGCTTCCGAACGCGAGCTGGCTGCCCTGGTTCATCGCGAGCTACGGCTTCGCCACCGCCGCTCGCGACGTGGTCTACCCGTTGATCGTCAGCTTCTGTTTCGGTCTGCGGTACATGGCCGAGATCTATGGCCTGATGATGGTGGCATTGCTGCCCGGGGGCATTCTCGGCCCGCTTTTCGCCGCGGCGGTCTTCGACGCCACCGGAAGCTACGCACCGGCCTTCGCCTGCTTCGCGGTCCTGAATACGATCGCGCTTGCTTCGCTGGCCTTTGTGCGCGACGAGCGCCCGGCCGCACGGAAAACCGCGGCCTCCTGACATCCGAGCCTGCGACCCGGCGGAACTTCCGCGCGAGAGGCTACACTTCGGTCCTTCGTCCGGGAGAATCTTCGATGCGCGCGCTGCAGGTCTTTCAACTCGGCGACCCCGTCGACGTCCTGCAAGTCGCATCGGTGCCTTCGCCCGAGCCCGGGCCCAGCCAGGTGCGAATCCGCGTGGCGGCGGCGGCACTCAACTTCGCCGACGATCTCGTCTGCCGCGGCCGTTACCAGGTCAAGCCCGCACTTCCCTTCACCCCCGGAATGGAAGTCGCGGGAACCGTCGTCGCAGCGGGCCCGGCAGCGCGGGCGCGCGAAGGCCAGCGGGTGATGGCCCTCACCGCGCTGCCCCACGGCGGCTTCGCCGAAGAAGCCCTGGCCGAGGACGTGACGACCTACCCGATCCCCGATTCGCTGAGCGACGTCGAAGCCGCCGCGCTCCTCGTCACCTACCAGACGGCCCATGTGGCCCTGCACCGGCGCGGAGCCCTCCGCGAGGGAGAATGGCTCCTGGTTCACGCGGGCGCCGGCGGCGTCGGCTCCGCTGCGATCCAACTGGGAAAGGCCGCGGGGGCACGGGTGATCGCCACCGCCGGCGGCCCGGCGAAGACGAAGCGCTGCACGGAACTCGGGGCCGACGTGGTGGTCGACCATCGTCGCGAAGACTTCGCCCCGGTGGTCGCAAGGGAAACCGGAGGCCGCGGCGCAGACCTGATCTTCGACCCGGTGGGCGGCGACACCTTCGAGCGCTCGCGCAAGTGCATCGCCTTCGAGGGACGGCTGCTGGTGATCGGTTTCGCCAGCGGGAAAATCCCCGAAGCGCCGGCGAACCATGTACTGCTGAAGAACTACTCGATCGTGGGCGTGCATTTTTCGCGCTATGCGAGCTTCAACCCCGGGGTTCTCGACGCCGCCACTGCCGATCTCATTCGAATGCACGCCGAGGGCCTGGTACGACCGTCGATTGACGGGCTGCTCGAACTCGAAGAAATCCCGCAAGCACTCTCCCGGTTGGCAGGCGGCGGCACTACCGGAAAGCTGGTGGCGCAGATCGGAAGCACGGAGTGACGGGCACCGAATCATTCGACATCGACTCGCTGCTGGCCGCCGCCCGCTCGGAAACCGGGCTCGACGATTTCGGCAGTGCCGATTTCGAGGAGGGTCTGCGGGTGCTGGCCACCTCGATCGACCGCGAGGCCGGGCTCACCGCCGCCGGGCGCCAGGCCCAGCGCGCGCGGCTGGTCGGCAGCTTATGCACCCGGCTCGTCGCCCAGGACCATTGGAACCGGCACCCCGAGATCCTCGACGAAGAGATCCAGGACCCGGTCTTCGTGGTCGGCCTCGCACGCACCGGCACCACCCGGCTGCATCGCCTGCTGGCTTGCGCGCCGGACGCCTACTCGGTGCTCTGGTGGCAGGCACGTTGGCCCTCCCCGTTGGCCGACGACCCCGGCTGGCGCAGCCAGGACGCCCGCATCGCAGCCGCTCACGCGGAAATCGATGCCATCCTCGAAACCCAGCCGGTACTCGCCTCGATCCATCCCTGGGATGCCGAGGGCGCCGACGAGGAGATCATGCTCTGCGAGCACGCCTTCCGAAGCTGGGTCCCCGAGGCCTTCATGAACGTGCCCAGCTACATCGACTGGCTCTCCCGCGAGGACATGCTCCCGACCTATCGCTACCTCGAGCGGATGCTGAAATTTCTCCAATGGCAGAAGCGCGAAGCCGGCTCGCATCGAAAGCGCTGGGTGCTCAAGGCGCCCTTTCACCTCGGCTTTGGCGCAGAACTTTTCGCGACCTTCCCCTCGGCGAAGGTGATCCAGACCCACCGTGATCCGGTAGAGACCCTGCCGAGCATTGCCTCGATGGCCTACGCCCTCTGGGGTCTGGGCAGCGAAGACGCCGACCCGCTCGAAGTCGGACGCCAGGCCTTCGCGCGTTGGAGCGGAGCGATCCAGACGTTTCTCGACTTCCGCGCTTCGATGCCCGAAGAACGCTTCCTCGATTGCGACTTTCGCGCGGTGGGCCGCGACCCACTCGGCGAAATCGAGCGCATCCACGCCTGGCTGGGCGTGCCACTCGCCCCCGAGGTCCGGGCCTTGATGGAGGAATGGCTCGTCCTGAACGCCCGCGAGAAACGCGCCCCCCACGAGTACAGCCTCGAGACCTTCGGCCTCGAACGGGTCGCCATCGAGGAGGGGTTCGCGCCGTACCGGCGTCGTTTCGTCGATCCCTGAATGAAACGGGGACGGAAACGGGGACGGGTTTTCTTTTTTCCTTTTGTCTTTTTCGGGAAAAGGACAAAAGGAAAAAAAGAAAACCCGC
>Ga0209554_1000160_pt1 | contig 54108 bp, 53 predicted proteins | sample MarorgKNORR_S2LV_5_FD_188221 | JGI IMG/M metagenome (GOLD analysis project Ga0209554, IMG submission 188221) | Marine microbial communities from the Southern Atlantic Ocean, analyzing organic carbon cycling - Bottom_A/KNORR_S2/LV (SPAdes) (version 2) | ecosystem: Environmental > Aquatic > Marine...
CGAAGTCAGCTTCGAAGCCCACTTTGAAGCCCGACAGGGCGAAGAAGACGGCTCCCATCGACTGGGCCTCCCTGGAGGATGCCGAACTCGTGAACGGCATCCTCTGCGGTAGCGAAGCCCATTTTACCCAGCTCTACGAGCGCTATTTCCGGCGCGTCTACGGCTTCGTCTACAATCGCTTCGGAAACAGCGCGGATGTCGAAGAGATCGTGCAGGAGACCTTCACCGCCGTCTTCGAGTCGATTGGAAAGTTCCAGTCGCGTGCCTCTCTGCTATCCTGGATCTTCGGCATCGCCCGCAATACCGCGAACAATCACGTCCGCCGCCAGAAGGTTCGAAACGCCCGCACCGAGGAGATCGAACCCGAGTTCGTTCAGGCCGTCTCCTCGTTCGCCAACTGCTCCCCCGAAGATCAGCTCCATATGCGACGGCTCGTCGACGACATGTGCGAACGGCTGGACTCGGTCGCCGAGTGGCAGTCGGAGATCTTCGTGATGCGGCATTTCGAGGACTTGTCGATCCGCGAGATCTGCGAGCGAACCCAGCGCTCGAGCGACGCCGTTCGCTCGAGTCTCTACCGCGTGAAGAACGAGCTGCTCCAGGCGCCACACGCGGGGGGAACCGAAGTTTCGAATCGACGGCCGACCAATCTCGGCCATGGGGGGGCCTCATGAGAGACAAACGAGGGACGCGACGCCGTGGCGGGAGCGGAGGGCTTCGGGGCACCGAGTTCGAGGATGCACTCGACGTGGTAAAGCCCGAGGAACTCGCCGAGTTTCTCAGCGCGGATCTGTCGGGCATCGAAGCCGATCCGGAGTTCAAGGAACGGCTGCGCCGGCGCCTGTGGCAGATGGTGAGCGCGCGTCGTTTCGCCGCGCCGAAGCAGCACTAGAAAAACCTGTTCGCGCGGGTTCGAAGTGGTGCGCACCGGAGCGGCTGCACGCGATTGCCGGGGCGCGCCCCGGTGATAGCCTCCGGGCCATGCGAAACCCGTTCCGGCGGAAGAACCTTCGCGCCCGCTTCGCGCTCTGGTTCGCACTGGGCGCCTTGATCCTCTACGCGAGCAGCCCGACCAGCCTGAGCCTTGCCCTGGGTTCGATTCCCATCGCCTTCGGGCTCGGGCTGCGGGCCTGGGGTGTGGGGCACCTCCTGAAGAACGGAGAGTTGACCATCACCGGGCCCTACGCGCACCTGCGGCATCCTCTCTACGCGGGGACCCTTGCCATTGGCATCGGTTTCGCGCTGGGCGTTGGCGGTCTCTTTGCCCCCGCAGTCTGCGCGGGGCTGCTGGCCTGGTTCTTCGGGAGCTACTTCCCGCGGAAGGACCGGAGCGAGGGCGCCCGGCTCGAGAGCCTCTACGGCGCCGCCTACACGGCCTATCGCGAGCGTGTGCCCGCGCTCTGGCCGCGTTTCCGCCGGAGGGAGACCGCTGCAGGGCCCGGTCGGGGCTGGAGCCTGGGGCGCTTCTCCGAGAACAACGAACTCGGCACCGAGTTGTCCGTCCTGGCCGGCTGGGGGCTGCTGGCCTTTCGACTTTCGGTCGCAAGCGCTTGAGCGGGCCGCCTGCGATGGAAGTCACCCTACAGCGAGGAGTCGGTGCCAAGGCCGAGATCCGGACCGTCACCGTGGCCGGTGAGCGCTGCGTGGTGAAGGATTTCTCGGGCGGGAGCCTGTTGGTTCGGCGCGTCCTCGGTCCCTGGCTGTTGCGGCGCGAGGAGCGAGCCTATCGCGCGCTCGCAGGCTGCGATTTCGTTCCGAAGCTGGTCCGCGGCAGCGACGGCGCATCGATCGTGCTCGAGTACCGCGCTGGCGAGCGTCTCACGCGCAGCCTGCGCGGAAGGCTGCCGGCGACCTTCTCCGCGGATCTCAAGGCCGCGGTCACGAAAATGCACGCGTGCGGGGTCGTCCATCTCGATCTTCGCCACCGCAGCAACGTGCTAGTGGATGGCGGGGGGCGGCCGGTGATTTTGGACTTTGCCAGCGCCATCACAGGTCGCAACGGTCGATCCGGGTGGCTTGGGCGCATCCTGCGCTTTGTCGATCGCCGGGCGGTTCGCAAGTGGCAGCGAAAGTTCGACGGCGCCTGAGGGCCTGTTCGCGCTAGGAGTCCGCTGCTTCGGGCTCGCTCTCGCGAAGCGCCGCGGGCGCGACGGCCGAGGGCTCGCGCGCGGCGAGGCGGGCGATGTAGTGCCGGAAGGTTTCGAGGGTCAGCCTCGCGTCGTCGAGCGCCCGGTGCGCCGTCCCTCCCTTGAGCAGTCCGGCGCGTGTGGCGGCCTGGCGCAGCGAGAGCGCGCCGACTGGTTCGCCCGCGACCAGGCACCACGAGTAGAAGAGCGTCGCTAGATCGATGACGTGGTAGTCGAAGGGGTAGGGGATCTCGCAATTGCGATACGCGCGCTCGAGGAAGAGCACGTCCATTCGCACGTTCTGTCCGGCGGGCACGATCGTGACGCCCTTTGGGAACAGGGCGGAGATTTCGGTGAGCACCTGCCGGATGGGGGGCGCCTTCGCCCACAGCGCCTCGTCGTAGCCGAAGATCTTCGCCGCTTCGGGGCTGATGCGTTCGGGACGTGCGGCGACCCGCCAGCTCTTTTCGTCGAGTTCGCGCAGGCGATCGTCGGTGACGATCACCCCGACTTCGGTGATGTCGTGGCGTTCGACGTCGAGCCCCCCGAACTCGCAGTCGAGGAAGGCAAAGGCGAATTCAGCCACCGGCGTTGGTCTCCCCAGAGAGGGCCTCGCAGGGCCCGGGCGAAAGCTGGTGCTCCCAACGGGAATCGAACCCGTGTTTGAGCCTTGAGAGGGCCCCGTCCTGGACCGCTAGACGATGGGAGCACGGGCCTTGCGGCGGCCGCACGGTAGCCGCGCTCCCCCGGGGTTGTCAACGTGGATCGGGGTCCCAGGCGGCCTCTAACGCCCTTTCGACGCGTCTAAGACCCTTCTGAACCGGGGGCGCAAAAAAGTGCAATCGAGGCCTCAAGCACCCCACCCGGGTTGGCCGATGGGGGAGTTGGGAGACACAACACCCGGGCCATAGGCATTGGGGGTCTCCTTCGAGAAAGAGAGGATCTCCGATTTCCGGGGGTCCAGAGCGTCTGCCTCCACCGGGAACCAAGATCCGGCGCAGGGGAGCGGGGACCGAAGCAGGGGACTTTAGACCTCGCGGGCGCCGGAAGGTCAATCGAAAGGATCCAATCCAATGAGAGAGCAACTTAGACGGAGCCAGAAGGGCTTCACCTTGATCGAACTCATGATCGTGGTCGCGATCATCGGCATCCTCGCCGCGATCGCGATTCCGAACTTTCTTCGCTTTCAGCTGAAGGCCAAGTCGAGCGAAGGCAAGGCGAATATCGCCGCGATTCGAACGGCAGAAGAGTCCTACCACGCCGAATTCGGGAACTACGTGGGAGCGGCCCTTTCGCCGGCGACGATCCCGGGTTCGACGAAGGCCGCCTTCGTCAACGTCGCGGGCGCGGGCGCTGGTTTCGATCAGCTCGGCTGGAGCCCCGAGGGCAAGGTCTATTTCCACTACGGCGTTGTCGTGGACAGTACCAATGACGCCTTCGCGGTGTCGGCTGCTGCCAACATCGACTCGACTGGAAACAACCAGGCCTGGGGCTACGTAAAGACCGGGAACGCCGCGGCTCCGGTGAACACCGAGTGCGCAGCGTCGGGCGTCTGGGACCGGGATCTCTCGACGCCGGCCGCCACGCTCACGGATACCGTGGGGCCGTGCAATGGCGGCTCGGGCCAGAGCGTCTTCTAGTTCGATTCTCGGGGGTGGGAGTGTGGGTCGGCCCGCGGGGCCGGCCCACCTCTCGTTCCGGGACTTCACGCATTTCGGCGCCCTGGCTTCGTCTCGGGGCGCTCATTGGAATGGACCCAGCATGGCAGCGCCTGTTTTCGGGACGGTCGACACTCGCAGAAGCGGGGCGGGATTTACGCGGACGGAACCGATGATCGTGGTTGCGATCATCGGAGTCCTTGCTTCGATCGCCATCCCTGGAATCCAGCGCAGCCAGCAGACCTCGAAGCGGTCCGAGACGGACACGAACCTCGCAGCGCTGGCGAGTGCCCAGAAGAGGGACTTCGCCGAGACGAATCGCTACGTCGCTGCGCTTCCCGAGCCCATGTATTCCCAGGCAGACGGTACGGGAACGACCCGTCCCACGGCGATCGGTGGCTTCGGCCCGCTGATCGTGGAGGGGACATGACGGCGACAGTGACGAGAATGGCGGTGCTTTTGGCGCTGGTCGCGATCACGGGTGTCGTCCAGGCTCGCATCGAGCCGGTCTCCGATATCCAGCGTGGGGATGCCTTCATTCCTCGCCCGGAGGTCGCAAAGGCCGCTTCCATCGGTTTCGGCGCGCTGCTCGCGGACTTCTATTGGCTGTGGGCGGTGCAGGTCGTGGGAGACGAGGTGCAAAACCCCGCCCAGCATGCGGCAAAGATCGGTCGCCTGGTCGACGTCGTCACGACCCTCGACCCCCACGTCGATCATCCCTACCGATTCGCCGCGATCTGGATGACCGACAGCGAAGCCAGCGTGCGCGAGGCGAATCGCTTGCTCGAGCGCGGCATCGCCCAGCACCCCGACGAGTGGCGGAATCGTCACCTGCTGGGGTTCAACCACTTTTTCTACCTTGGCGAGCCCGCCCGGGCCGCGGATGCGTTGGAAGAGGCCGCCGTGTTGCCGCGGGCTCCGGCCTACCTGGGTCGGCTTGCGGCGCGCCTGCGTTCCCAGGGTGGGAGTCTCGAAGCGTCGGCACTCTTCCTGCAGCAAATGCTGGACCAAGCGCATGACGACGGCAGCCGGGCGCCGTACCAGGCCGCGTTCGACGAGGTCGAAATCGAGTACTCCGCCCGTGCGCTGGACCGGGCTCGCGAACGTTTCGAAGCAGAGCGTGGGACCCCGCTGGTGAAGTTGGCAGAACTCCTGCGCGGCCCGGAGCCGGTGCTCGAAGCCCTGCCCCCGGCCGAACCCTCCTCCCTACCGGAAGGTCTGCGCCGCGGTTCGCGCTGGGCCATCGACCCCGAGACTTCGGAGATCTTTTCGACCTACACCGGACGCCGCTATGAGCCGGCTCTCCACGCGACGGATCGAAAGCGCATACGCGAATGGCAGGATGCGCGGCGATCGCTTCGGGAGACCGAGGATGGCTGACGCGATCGTGAAGGTGGAGGCCATCGTCAAGGATTTTCGGCCCGGTCTGGGCATCCGCGCAAAGCGCGTGCTCCACGGCATCTCCTTCGAGGTGCGCGAGGGTGAAATCTTCGGCTTTGTCGGTCCCAACGGGGCAGGGAAGACGACCACCCTCAAGATCCTGATGGGCCTGGTACGGCCCACGAGCGGAAAGGCTTCGGTGCTCGGCTGCCCGGTGCGCGAGAGCGCATTCCGACGCCACGTGGGTTTCCTCCCCGAGAACCCCTACTTCTACGATTTCCTGACCGCACGCGAAATTCTCGATTTCTACGCGAAGCTCTCCGGGGTTCGGGGCGCTGCACGGAAAACGCGCGTGTCGTCGCTGCTCGAATGGGTGGGGCTGGAGGGCGCCGCCGACGAGCGCCTGCGTGGCTTTTCGAAGGGGATGCTGCAACGCGTTGGCATCGCCCAGGCGTTGGTGCATGACCCGAAGGTGATCTTCCTCGACGAACCGATGAGCGGGCTCGATCCGATCGGGCGCGTTGCGATTCGCGACCTGATCCTCGGCCTGCGTGCCGAAGGGAAGACGGTCTTCATGAACACGCACATCCTCTCGGACGTCGAAACCACCTGTGATCGCGTGGCGATCATCGCCGGCGGCCGCATTCGCTACGAGGGTCGGACCCGCGCGTTCCTCGACGGGGCAGAAAGGCTCTCGGATGTCGTCCTGGCGCGACTCGATGCCGTTTGCACTGCACGACTCGAGCAGCGCTACGAAGCCCTGGTGACCGGCATCGGTGACCGCGCCGAGTTGCGGGTACGCGAGAAGGACGTGAGTGCAGTGCTCGCGGAGGCGCTTCGGGCCGGGGCCGAGGTGATTTCGGTGACGCCCTACCGGGTCTCCCTCGAAGAGACCTTCCTCGCGGCGGTCGCATCGAGCGGCACAGGAGAGGCGTCGTGATTGATTCCTGTCTGCGCATCGCGACGCTGGCCGAGAACACCGTGCGCCAGGCGATTCGATCGCGGCTGCTCTACACGCTGCTCTTCTTCGGCCTGGTGATGATTGCGACGAGTGTCGCGGTGTCCTCGCTTTCCTACGTCGAGAGCGAGCGCATCGTTCAGGACGTCGGCTTTGCGGCCATCCGGATCTTTGGGGTCGGCATCGCCATCTTCGTCGGGGTCGGATTGATCCACGACGAGATCGAGCGGCGAACGCTCTACACGCTGCTCTCGAAGCCCGTCTCGCGGATGGAGTTCATCGCCGGGAAGTACCTGGGCCTGCTCTTCACGGTCTGGATCCAGTTGGCGATTCTTTCACTCGCCTTCGTGCTGGTTTCGCTCGCTGTCGGGGCCCCGGTCACGGCTTCGCTGTTTGCCGCACTGGGGCTGATCGGAGCCGAGTTGATGGTGGTGGTGGCGATTGCGACCTTCTTCTCCTCCTTTACGACCCCGATGCTGGCCTCGCTGATGAGCGTCGGGATCTTCGTGGCCGGCCGGCTCTCGCGCGACATTCTGCAACTGGGCCAGGGCAGCGGCGACACGGGCACTGCGGCTGCGGCCGAAGCGCTGTACCGGGTGCTGCCCGACCTGGAAGCCTTCGATCTCACCGTCCAGGCGGTTCACGGGCTGCCGATCGCCGATGCCGACGTGCTGCTGCCGCTCGCCTACGGCATCGCCTACAGCGCGGTGTTGGTGATGGCCGCCGCCTGGGTGTTCGAGCGTCGCGACCTGCGCTGATCCGGCTCGTTCTCCGACGCTTTGAGGCGCGCTACCGTCGCCACGACGTGAGCGGAATCGAAGCATGACGCGGCTCCTTGACCCCGTAGGCCTTCCGATAGAAATCGTCGGCGTGGTCGGCGTCGGGATCTTTCTCTTTGGGCTGATCGTGGGCTCGCTCCTCAACGTCGTGATCCATCGACTGCCCCGGGGCGAGTCGGTGGTGTCACCACGCTCGCGCTGTCCGCACTGCGGTGTGCCGATCCGCGGACTCCACAACATTCCGCTGTTTTCCTACGCGTTCCTTCGCGGGCGCTGTGCAGGCTGCAGCCATCCGATCTCGATCCGCTACCCGGCGGTCGAGTTGCTGACCGCGTGTGTCTTCGCGGCATTTTTTGCGCGCTATGGCCTGCAGGCGGCGCTGCCGGTCTGGTTCTTCTTCGCGGCCACCTTGATCACCGCGGCCGCTGTCGACCTCGAGCACCAGCTGATCCCGGACGAGTTTTCGCTCGGAGGCCTCTTTGTGGGGCTGCTGGCGGCGCCCGGGCTCGCCTTCATTGTCGGCGGTGCGCCCGGGGAGGCGCTTCGGGGAGCGGCCGTCGGAGCGGCCCTCGGCGCTTTCGTATTGTGGAGCGTCGGCTTCCTGCACGCCCGGGTCAGCACCGCGCTCGGGCGCCGCTTCGATCACTGGCCGGGGGAGGGCGAGGCACTGCCTTCGTGGCGCAGTCTCGACTACTGGATCTGGTTTCCGGGGATCGGCTTTGGGGACGTGAAGTTGTTGGCGATGATCGGCGCCTTCCTCGGCGCACTCGGGGTGCTCGAAACGATCGTCGCGGCTTCGTTCCTGGGCCTGCTGGTGGGGGGCCTTCTGGCGCTGCGACGTGGCGCGAGTGTTCCCTTCGGCTTTGGGCCCTCGCTGGCGGCGGGTGCCGTCTTCGTGGCGTTGGTTCCGCTGCCGGTGATCGGTCTCCCATGAGCGAGACGGCCGGCTACCGCTGCCCGATGCATCCCGAGGTCACGTCCGAGGGCCCGGCGGCTTGTCCGAAATGCGGCATGGACCTGGTTTCGGCGGCGCCTCCCGCACCGGCGGCGCTTCTCTACCACTGTCCGATGCACCCCGAGGTCGAGGCGAATGCGCCGGGCGCCTGCCCGAAGTGCGGCATGGACCTGGTGGCGATGGACGTGGCGAGCGATTCTGGCGAGGACGCAGAAGCACGCGGAATGCGGCTGCGGCTCTGGGTGGCAGCGGCCCTGGCCCTTCCGGTGTTCGTCATCTCCATGGGGCCGATGCTCGGGCTGCATCTCGACGCCATGCTCTACGGCTGGAGCCGATGGCTCGAATTCGGTTTCGCGACGCCCGTGGTGCTGTGGGCGGGGCTTCCTTTTTTCGTGCGCGGCTGGGCCTCGCTTCGGAACCGAAGCCTGAACATGTTCACGCTGATCGCCCTGGGCACCGGAGCCGCCTATGCCTATTCCGTGGTGGCACTCTTCTGGCCCGAAGTCTTCCCGATCTCGATGCGCAACGAGGCCGGAGGCGTGCCCCTCTACTTCGAGGCCGCCGCGGTGATCGTGGCACTCGTTCTCGTCGGACAGGTCCTCGAGGCCGGGGCGCACGGGCGCACGGGCGCCGCCCTTCGCGGCTTGATGAGTCTTGCGCCTCCCACCGCACGCAAAATCTGCCACGGAGAGGAGATGGAGATTCCGCTCTCCCAGGTCAGCGTCGGTGATCGGCTTCGGGTGTTGCCCGGTGAGAAGATCCCGGTGGACGGAGAGGTTCTCGAAGGTGAGAGCACGGTCGACGAAGCGATGATCAGCGGCGAGCCGCTCGCAGTCGTGAAGCAGGCGGGCGACCCGGTGATCGGGGGTACGCAGAACCAGACCGGATCGTTCTCGATGCGCGCCGAAAGGGTCGGCGCAGACACTGTCCTGTCGCGAATCGTAGGCCTGGTGGCGTCTGCCCAGCGCAGCCGCGCCCCGGTGCAGAAGCTCGTCGACCGGGTGGCCTCGATCTTCGTGCCCGCGGTGGTACTGGTTTCGGTCGCCGCGTTTGCCGTGTGGCTGAGCTTCGGTCCTGCCCCCGCGTTGGCGAACGCCTTCGCCGTGGCGGTGGCCGTCCTGATCGTGGCCTGCCCTTGCGCGCTCGGGCTCGCGACCCCGATGTCGATCATGGTCGGTGTCGGTCGTGGGGCGACCGAAGGCGTGCTGATCCGCGACGCCGAGGCGCTCGAGCGGATGGCGCTCGCCGACGTGCTGGTGGTCGACAAGACCGGGACCCTGACGCGGGGGCAGCCGACGCTCACCGAAGTGATTGGAGCCGGCGGGGGCGACGAGCGGGACTGGTTGCGGTTGGCGGCGTCTCTCGAACAGCGCAGCGAGCATCCCCTGGCGGCGGCGGTGGTCGGCGGGGCGAAGGAGCGGGGTCTCGAGTTGGCCCGGCCCCACGATTTCGAGTCGATCACCGGCGGCGGCATCAAGGGCACGATCGAGGGTGCGTCGGTGCTGGTGGGTCGGCGCGAGTTGCTCGAAGAGCAGGGCACGTCGATTGGAGCGGTGCTCGCGGACCGCGCCGAGGCGCTGCGTCGCCGCGGTCGCACGGTGGTTCACGTCGCAGTCGACGGGACGCTGGCCGGAATTCTCGCGGTTTCCGATCCCCCCAAGGAAGGCGCCGCCGAGGCCATCAGGGCACTTCGGGCGCTGGGCCTGCGCGTGGTGATGCTAACCGGCGATGCCGAGGCCACGGCTCTAGCGGTGGCCGCCGAATTGGGGATCGACGAGGTCGAGGCTGGCGCGACGCCGCAATCGAAGCACGATCGCGTGGTTGAACTGAAGGCCGAGGGGCTGGTCGTGGCGATGGCCGGCGACGGCATCAACGACGCGCCCGCGCTGGCGGCCGCGGACGTCGGCATTGCCATGGGAACGGGGTCCGACATCGCGATCGACAGTGCTGGCATCACCCTGGTGCGCGGCGATCTTCGCGGAATCGTGCGCGCCGTCGGGATCAGCCGCGCGGTGATGGCCAACATCCGCCAGAACCTCTTCCTGGCGTTCGGTTACAACGCACTCGGAATTCCGATCGCTGCGGGCATCCTCTACCCGGCCTTCGGGATCCTGCTCTCGCCGATGATCGCTGCGGCGGCGATGAGCCTGAGTTCGGTGTCGGTCATCGGCAACGCGCTGAGGCTTTCGCGCGTGTCCATCGCGAACCGCTAGCGCACAGCCGCCGCGGCGCTGGATCCCCGGGGAGGATTTGAACCTCCATTGACGGATTCAGAGTCCGCTGTCCTGCCGTTAGACGACCGGGGAATAGAAGCCATCGCGCGCGTCGGCCGAATTTAGGCTAGGCGTCCCCGATCCTCAAGCGCCGGGAGTGTTTCGGCGAATCGCATCGGTCGCGGCGCCGATGCGCGCGCAGGTGCGCTCGGCGCCGAGCGCCTCGAGGGTCTCGAATATTCCCGGGGAGACCGTGGTGCCGGTAACAGCGACGCGTACGGGTTGGGCCAGACGACCGATCTTCAGGTCGCCAAAGCGGCTTCGAACCTGCTCGAAAGCTGCTTCGAGATTGCCGACGTTCCAATCCGGAAGTTCGGCGAGAGCCGATCCGAGGGCCTCGAGGAGCGGAAGCGTCGCGGGTACCAGGTGTTTCCGGGCGGCCTTCTCTTCGATCTCGATCGAGTCGACTGCGGCGAACGCCGACTTCTCGGCCATCTCCTTGAGCGTGGTGCTGCGTTCGCGGAGCAGGTCGAGCAACCGAGCGAAGCCCGGGTCGCGCGGTGCCGGGACGCCCGCGATCGCTTCGAGGTGCGGGTCGAGTGCGCGCAGGAGTTCTTCGATCGGCAGGGCCTTCAGGTAGTGCTGGTTGAGCCAACCGAGTTTCACGACGTCCGCCTGGGCGCCCGAGCGTCCGATCGCGTCGAGGCCGAATTTCTGCCGCATTTCGTCGCGCGAGAAGATCTCTTCGTCCCCGTGCGACCATCCCAGCCGGAGCATCCAGTTGCACAGCGCGTCGGCGAGGTAGCCCTGGGACTCGAAGTCCTGGATCGAAACGGGGTCGCGTCGCTTCGAGAGTTTCTTGCCCGAGGCGCCCACGATCAGCGGAACGTGCGCGAACTTCGGGGGCGTCGCGTCGAGCGCCCGGTAGATCGCGATCTGCAGCGATGTATTGGGCTGGTGATCCGCCCCGCGAATGACGTGGGTGATCTGCATATCGATGTCGTCCACCACCACAGCGAGGTTGTAGAGCGGGCTGCCATCGCTGCGCTGCAGGATCATGTCGCCGATCTGGAGCGCCTCCTGCCCGCTCGGACCAAAGACCAGGTCATCCCACCCGAGGTCGGCATCGGCTGCGAGGCGCAGGCGAACCGTGTGCACTCCGCAGTCCGGACCGAGGCCCCGATCGCGGCAGCGGCCATCGTAGGTGCGCCGGCCGTCGGCTGCGGCCCTGCGTGCCTCGAGTTCTTCGCGCGTGCAGACGCAGCGGTAGGCCTTGCCTTCGTCCAGCAGGCGCCCGATCGCGGCTTCGTGCTGCGCGCGCCGCTCGCTCTGGCGCCAGGGTTCCTCGTCGCAATCGAGTCCCAGAAAGGCGAGGGCATCGAGGACTGCCCGCTCACTTTCCGGGGTGGAGCGCTCGCGGTCGGTGTCCTCGATGCGCAGCAGGAAGCAGCCGCCCGCGTGGCGCGCGAAAGCCCAGTTGAAGAGCGCCGTCCGCGCACTTCCGAGGTGCAGGTACCCCGTGGGGCTGGGGGCGAAGCGGGTCCGGATGTGCATCGGGCGCGCAGCATACCCCAAGGGCCCCGCCGGGGGTTCCTGCCGATGCAGGGCCTCGGTGTGCTTGACTCGCGGCCGACCGCTCTGCTACCCCAAGGCCCGCGCGCAGCAACCGATGGATGATTGATTTCCCTTTTAATCCGGTGGTTTGGGAACTATCCTGGAAGCGGATACGGGCCGCGGAGAACTGGGGCAAGCGTGAAGATCCTTCTCGAACAACTGGCGGAGAGCCCGGAGCGCTACCGCTTCGAGGGGAGCGCCGCGTGGTGGTCCGCGCGTGCCAGCGCGGGCGGGGAGGCCCCCTATGTTCTGCTCCGCCCGCTTGGATTCGAGGTCGAGGTGCGCCGAAACGGCCAGGAGATCCTCCTCGAGGGAGCCCTCCGGGGGGAAATCGAGGTCGAATGTAGTCGCTGCCTCGTGCGCTATGGTCAGGTGTTGAGCGACGAGTTCCGACTCGTTCTCGAGTCCTCCGGGGACCGGCTTCCCGCAGATCCGGAGAATGCGGAGGCGCTCGAGAGAGATGGAGTCTGTCTCGGGGACGACCTTGAGGTGGGAAGCTACCGGGGGACTGAACTCGATCTCGAAGCTTATCTCGCCGAGCGGGTGGCGCTGGCGTGGCCGGTCCAGCCCGTGTGCCGGGAAAGTTGCGGGGGGCTATGCCCGCATTGCGGGATCGACCGGAATCAGAATCAATGTCAGTGTGGAGAGAAGCGGGTGGAAGGCCCGTTCGCCGCGCTTGCCTCGTTGAAGGCGGAGAAGGCGGAAGGAAATAGCTGATGGCCGTACCGAAGCAGAAAACCTCGAAAGCGAAGCGCGACAGCCGTCGTGCGCACGATGCGCTGCCGGCGCCGACGCGTAGTCGCTGCCCGCAGTGCGAGGCCCCGAAACTGCCGCACCGCATCTGCAGCGCGTGTGGGACCTACCGCGATCGAAAGGTGATTCGGGGAGAAGAGGACTAGCCGATGCTGGCACTCCTCTTTCCAGGGCAGGGCGCCCAGCGCGTCGGCATGGGCCGCGACGTCTTCGAACGCTCGCAGGCCGCGCGCGAGACCTTCGAAGCGGCCGACACCGCCCTTGGGTTTTCACTCTCGAAAATTATCTTCGAGGGACCCGAGTCCGAGCTGCGACGGACCGAGTTGCAGCAGCCCGCGATCCTGACCACGAGCATCGCGCTCCTGCGGGCCCTCGAGGAGATCGTGCCGGTGCTTCCGGATTTCGTGCTCGGTCACAGCCTCGGCGAGTACAGTGCACTCGTTGCCGTGGAGGCGATCGGCTTCGAGGACGCCGTGCGTGTCGTGCATGCCCGTGGCGCCTTCATGCAGGAGGCGGTGCCCGAAGGCCGCGGCGCGATGGCCGCCATCCTCGGCTTGACGGCGGACGAAGTGGTGGCGTGCTGCGCGGAAGTCTCGGGCGACGGCATGGTCGTAGCCCCGGCCAACTACAATTCTCCGGCGCAGACGGTGATCGCGGGACACGTCGAGGCGGTGGAACGCGCCTCCGCACTTGCGCTCGACCGCGGGGCCAAGCGGGCGGTTCCTCTCGATGTTTCTGCGCCCTTCCACTGTTCGCTGATGCGAGCGGCCGCGGAGAAGCTCGTGCCGGAACTCGGCCAGATCCGCTTCCGCGATCCACGGGTGCCGGTGATCAGCAACGTCGAGGCCTGCGAGAATCGCTCGGCCGCGCGGATTCCCTCGCTGCTCGAGGCGCAGGTGACGGCTCCGGTTCGTTTTTGCGAATCGGTCGAGACCCTGGTGTCCCAGGGCGTCACCCAGTTTCTCGAAATCGGTCCCGGGAGCGTGCTTACGGGTCTGGTGGCCCGAATCCAGCGTCGCGCCCAGCGCGTCAATCTCAGCGACTTCGACGGGCTCGAAGGCGCTGCCGCATTCGCGGCAGGGGCCTAGGCGCTCGGCAGCGCACGCGCATTCGATCCCGAAGGAAGGATTTAAATGGACACGCAAGCCATGGAAGGTCGGATCATCGAACTGATCGTCGACCAGCTGGGCGTTTCGAAGGAGGAGGCGGTCCCCGCGGCATCCTTCCTCGATGATCTCGGCGCCGACTCTCTCGACATCGTCGAGCTCGTGATGTCCTTCGAGGAAGCCTTCGATCTCGAGATTCCCGACGAGGATGCCGAGAAGATGCAGACGATCGGGGACGCTGTCGGTTATCTCAAGGAACGCTCCGGGGCCTGACGCGGTGCAGGCGCCCCCCCGCGACCCCGCCCGTCGCGTGGTCGTGACCGGGCTCGGCTGCGTAACGCCGCTGGGGCCCAATGTTGCTTCCACCTGGGAAGCTCTGTGCGAGGGGCGCTCGGGTGTAGCGCCGATCTCGCGTTTCGCCTGCGACGATTACCCGGTGCGCATCGCCGCCGAGTGCCCTGCGGAGATCGATCTGGGCGACGTCCCCGCGAAGGAAGTGCGCCGCATGGATCGCTGTGTGCGCTTCGCCCTGGCGGCGGCACGGGAGGCGATGGCGGCCTCGGGGCTCGAAGTCGGAGCGCGCGGCGATCGCATCGGGGTCGCGATCGGTTCCGGCATCGGGGGCCTCGAGACGATCACCCAGAACCAGGACCAGCTGCGCACGAAGGGACCGAAGCGCGTCTCGGCTTTCACCATCCCGATGGGCATTGCCAGCATGCCCGGTGGCGTGGTTTCGATCCATTACGGTCTGAGGGGCCCCAACCTGTGCCACGTCAGCGCCTGCGCCTCGGGAGCCCATGCCATCGGCGAGGCCGCGCGCATCATCGAGCGTGGCGAGGCCGACGCCATGCTGGCCGGCGGCACCGAGGCGCCCATAATTGGACTCGGACTCGCAGCGTTTGCAAAGATGCGCGCGCTCTCCTGCCGCAACGACGAACCCGAGCGCGCCAGTCGTCCCTTTGACCGCGGCAGAGACGGCTTTGTGATCGGGGAGGGCGCTGGCGTGCTGGTGCTGGAAGAGCGCGGCCACGCTCTTTCGCGCGGCGCCCCGATCCTGGCGGAAGTCGTGGGCTACGGAGCGTCGGCCGACGCAGCGAACCTGGCGGCCCCGGACGCCGAGGGCGATGGCGCCGTTCGCGCCATGCGCGCGGCCTTGCGCGACGCCCGGGACGTGGCCTACGTGAACGCCCACGCAACCTCCACGCCGGCGGGGGACCCCGTGGAAGCGTTGGCGCTACAACGGGTCTTCGGCGACGCACTCGACACGCTGCCCGTTTCCGCGACGAAGTCGATGACCGGGCACCTGCTCGGTGCGGCGGGGGCGGTCGAGGCGATTGCCTGCATTCGGGCGCTCGAATGCGGGGTCCTGCCTCCGACCATCAACCTCGAGGATCCCGACCCCTTGTGCCCGCTCGACCACGTGACCGGGGCTGCGCGAGAAACCCGAGTCGACCTCGTCCTCTCGAATTCGTTCGGCTTCGGGGGAACCAACGCTTCGCTGCTCCTGGCTTCCGTGCACCCCTGAATCCGGCGCCATCTTCGGGGTGGGCCGCTATCCTTGGGCGCGAAGAAGTCGGGCCGGAGCCCCCCGAGGAGAGCGAGCGCATGGCAGATCCGTTGGCCGCCCCTGACGCCGTCGGGCTCGCAGCGAGTGCTGCTGCGGCCACGCCGTGCGTCGCCGCAGTCGATCCCGAACTTGCGGCGATGCTCGGCAACGAAGCGCGCAGGCAGGCGCTCTCGCTCGAGCTGATCGCCTCGGAAAATTTCGTTTCCGATGCGGTACTCGAGGCGCTCGGAACGGTCCTTACCAACAAGTACGCGGAGGGCTACCCGGGGCGCCGCTATTACGGGGGGTGCGAGGTCGTCGACGAGGTCGAATCCCTCGCGATGGCACGCGCGTGCGACCTCTTCGGTGCCGACCACGCCAACGTCCAGCCCCACTCGGGCTCCCAGGCGAACGCGGCGGTCTACCAGGCGGCGCTCGAACCCGGGGACACCGTGCTGGCGATGAACCTCGACCACGGGGGCCACCTCACCCACGGCAGTCCCGTGAATTTTTCGGGGAAGCTCTATGCAATCGTGCCCTACGGAGTGCGCGAAGAAGACGGCCGGCTGGATTACGAGGCCATTCGGAAGCTCGCTCTCGAACATCGACCGGCGATGATCCAGTGCGGTGCTTCGGCGTATTCGCGGGTGATCGATTTCGAATTCTTCCGCAGCGTCGCCGACGAGGTCGGCGCGGTGCTCTTCGCCGACATCGCCCACATCGCGGGGCTGGTCGCTACCGGTGTGCATCCGAGTCCGGTGGGGCAGGCCCAGATCATCACCACCACCACCCACAAGACCCTCCGCGGCCCTCGCGGCGGGATGATTCTCTGCGACGCAGACTGGAAGAAGAAGATCGACAGCGCCGTCTTCCCCGGCTTGCAGGGGGGCCCGCTGATGCACGTGATTGCCGCGAAGGCAGTGGCTTTCAAGGAGGCTCAGCAGCCCGAGTTCGAGACCTATTGCAGGCAGGTGGTGGCGAATGCCGCAGTGCTCGCAAAGGGGGTGCAGGACGCCGGCTTTACAGTGGTTTCCGGGGGAACCGACAACCACCTCTTCCTGCTCTCGCTCGTGGGCCGCGAGGTCACGGGCAAGGTGGGCCAGGCGGCGCTCGAGGCTGCGGGCGTCACCGCCAACAAGAACATGGTGCCCTTCGATCCGCGCAAGCCCATGGTGACTTCCGGCGTTCGCATCGGTACGCCCGCGGTCACCACCCGTGGGATGGGCGAGGCCGAAATGGCGGCCATCGCCGGCTTCATTGCGCGCGCCCTCGATGCACCAGACGACGAGGACGCGCTCGCGAAGATTCGCGCCGAAGTCGAAGACCTGTGTCGGGGCTTTCCGCTTTACGCCGAGCGATGGAGCGAGCAGGTCTAGGCGGTGCGCTGTCCCTTCTGTGCCGACGAGACGAACAAGGTCGTCGACACGCGGCTTGCCCGCGAGGGCGAGGAGATTCGGCGCCGACGCGAATGCCTCGAGTGCGGCCGGCGCTTCACGACGCGCGAGCGGGTCGAGGTCCAGATCCCGAGGCTGATCAAGCGCGATCAGCGGCGCGAGGTCTACGACCGCCAGAAACTCCTGACCGGCATCGAGCGCGCCTGCCAGAAGCGCCCGATTTCCACCGAGCGAATCGAGCGGATCGTCGATCGAATCGAGCGACGGCTGCAGGAACTCGGCGAGAAGGAAGTGCCGAGTCGTTACGTGGGCGAGAAGACGATGGATGAGCTGACCGCGGTGGATCCGCTGGCCGCGGTTCGTTTCGCTTCGGTGTTCCGCGATTTTCAGAACACCGAAGAATACGCGGCCTTCTTCGAGGCCCTCGAGGAGGGCGCGCCCGAGGAGCCGGAAAGCGATGGCTGAAGCCAAGAAGCGCGCGGGGGCATTCTCGCCCGAGGACGCCATGCGCCTCGCGCTGCGCGGCGCCGCCCGGGGCGATGGCCTCACCTGGCCCAATCCGAGCTGCGGCGCCGTGATCTTCCGCGGTTCGCGCGTACTCGGTCGTGGGACCACGCGCCCGATTGGCGGCGACCACGCCGAGATTGGCGCGTTGGCGGCCGCCCGTCGGCGCCATGGCGAACGCGCGCTGCGCGGGGCCTCCCTCGCCGTGACGCTCGAGCCCTGCGTTACGCACGGGCGCACCGGGCCCTGTACCGACGCGCTCATCGCGGCCGGCATCAAGCGGGTCTACTACGGCTGCCGCGACAGCCATTGCGCCGTGCGAGGTCGCGGGATCCGGCGGCTTCGGAGTGCCGGAATCCGGGTCGAGAGCCTGTTGCTGCGGGAGTGCCGCGAAAAACACCGCGGCTTTCTTTCGGTGCAGGAGCGGGGCCGTCCCTATGTCGTGCTCAAACTCGCCGCCTCTCTCGACGGGCGGATCGCCACGGCGGCAGGCGAATCGCGCTGGATCACAGGACCGGAGTCCCGCCGCTTCGTCCACGAATTGCGCGCTCGCAGCGACGCGATCCTGATTGGGTCGGGCACCGCGATCGCCGACGATCCGAGGCTCGACGCGAGGCGGCAGGGCCGCGCTCCGCGAAGCCCCGTGCGGGTGCTGGTTGATTCAAAGCTGCGGGTTCCGGAGGGCGCGAAGCTCTACCGGCGCACGGACCCCGAGCGGACCTGGGTGCTGTGCGCCCCCGCTGCGCGCGGGCTTCGCAGCCGGGAAGCCCTGGGGGCGCGCCTTCTCGAGACGCGGCTGCGCGCCGGTCGGATCGACCTGGCCCGCGCGCTCTCGAAGCTCGCCGAGGAGGGCCTGACCGAAATTCTCGTGGAGGGAGGGGGCCAACTTGCGGCGGCACTGCTCCGCGCAGGCCTGGTCGACGCCGTGCACTGGTTCGTGGCCCCAAAGCTGCTCGGGGGCGATGGCAAGGAGGCCCTGGCGGGGTATGGCATCAAGCGCCTCGCGGACGCGACAGCACTCCGCGCGGTGCGTACAAAGCGCATGGGTTCCGATGTACTGTTCAGCGGAACCCTCGGAGACTTCCCTTGAATTTATACCCCGCCCAGACCGATGCCAGCGGTCGGCGTTTCGCCATCGTGGTTTCTCGCTTCAACGAGTTCCTGACCGCGAAACTACTCGACGCCTGCGTCGAGACCCTGACGTCACGGGGAGCGTTGAGCGATGAGATCGATGCTGTCTGGGTCCCCGGCGCCTTCGAGATCCCGCAGGCGGCTTCGATTCTGGCGGCTTCGGGTCGCTACGACGCGGTCGTCGCTCTCGGGGCCGTTATCCGCGGTGAAACGCCCCACTTCGATTACGTCTGCGATGCCGTCACCGACGGCATTCGCGAGATCATTCGCGAGACGGGAGTGCCCGTCGCCTTCGGCATCTTGACCACCGGCGACAGGCAGCAGGCGCTGGCCCGAGCCGGAGGCGAAGTCGGCAACAAGGGCATCGAGGCGGCGGAGGCGGCGATCGAAATGGCCGGAATTCGTGCCCGATTGTCGAAGCCTCCGGAAGCGCCCCGCTGATGGCGAGTCGCCATCGCTCCCGCGAGATCGCGCTCCAGACGCTCTACGCCCTCGACGTCGCCCGGTTGCGGGGAAGAGCGCCGGAGAACGTCGACGAGGTCTTTGACCAGGTGGTTGCGAGCTTCGAGGTTCCCGAGGCCGTCCGGCCCTTCGCTGCCGAATTGGTTCGCGGAGTGGGGAGCCGCGAGGAAGAGATCGACGCCCTGATTTCCGCGCACTCACGCAACTGGCGCACCGAGCGAATGGCGGTGGTGGATCGCAATCTGCTCAGACTGGCGACCTTCGAGTTGCTCGCGAGGCTCGAAACGCCGGCTCCGGTCGTGCTCGACGAAGCGGTGGAACTCGCGCGACGCTATTGCGACGACTCGTCGCCGGCCTTCATCAACGGCATCCTCGACGCGATTGCAAAGGAGACGCGGGGGGCTGCTTCGTGACTGCGATCTTGAAGGTCGAACTCGAGCATCGACCGACCGAGCGTGCCGAGGGAGATCTGTTGGTGGCGGGTTTCTTCGAGGGCGATCGCCCGCTGCGGGGATCGGTGGGGCGCGTAGATTGGCGGGTCTGCGGATTGATTTCGAAGGCGCTGCTCGAGGACCGGATTGCCGGGCGGGTGGGCGAGTGCCTGTTGCTGCCCACCGAGGGAAGGCTTCGGGTACCCCTGGCGCTTGCCATCGGACTCGGCCTTCGTAGCGACTACGATTCGGAGAGGCTCTTCGAGTGCACGCGGATGGCCGTTGAACGCGCTCTTGACCTCGGCGCCAGGCGGGTGGTGCTCGAGCCGCCCGGAATCTCTGCGGAGACGCTCCCCGGCCACGCCGGCAACCTGATAGAAGCCGTACTGGCCCCGCTCAGGGACCGCGAAGAGACGCTCACCCTGCGCTTCCTGATCCCTTTGGAGGAAGCCGCGCCGGTGGCTGCCGCGCTCCGGACTGCGATCCTTCGGCAGGCCCCCGGCGAAGCCGCCCTGGTGCGTCCGCAGAGGCGATCGGAGCCGGGACGCGCGTTGGCGCCGGCACCGCGAGTCGGGTAGCGGGGTGCGCGCCGACTTTCCTCTTCAGGCGACACCTCGCTGCGTTACCGCGTTGCTTCGAATCGCGGCGGTCGGTCTCCTCCTCGGAGCCGGCTGCAGTTACGACCTCGTGCGACACGGCAGCGGCCCGGGTGCTGCCAGGACAATCGCCGTCGTGACCCTGAAGAATGGTTCCAGCCAGCCGGGTGTCGAGATGATGGTGACGGCAGCGATTCGCCGGGAGTTCCTGCGGCGTGGGGTGCCGCGGCTGGTTTCCGATCCGGCGCGCGCCGATCTCGTGGTGCGCGGCGTGGTTCTGCCCATCGAAACGCTCCCGCGGAGTTTCTCATCGGTGGTGCTCGCACTCGAGTACGAAGTGCGGCTGAAGCTCGATCTCGTTGTCCAGCGCAAGGATGGCGCCGAGTTGCCGCTCGATTTCGGATCGTTTACCGAGACCGAAATCTACCTCGCCAGCTCGGACGTCGAGGTGGGGCGCAAGAACCGGGACGAGGCGCTACGCCGAATCAGCGGAATCCTCGCGGGGCGGCTGCTCGACGCTTTGGCGCTGGCGGAACCCGGAGGGCAGGGGTGAACCTCGGGGACCTCGTCGCCGAACTCGAGGGCGGTCGGCTGCGCCCCGCCTACCTGCTCGCCGGCACCGAGCCCCTGCTGCGCGACGATGCCAAGGCGGCCCTGCTTCGGAGTGTGCTTTCCCCGAGCGAGGAAGATTTCAATTTTGAGCGTCTGAACGGAAACCAGGCATCGGCCGCAGAGTTGGAGGAGGCGCTCGAGACCTTGCCGGTGATGTCGTCCCGGCGGCTCGTGATACTGAACGAGCCCGAGGGCGCTGACGCCCGCTCCCAGGCACTCCTCGAGGCACTCTCCGCGCGGCTGCCGGAGCTCGAAGACCCGCCGACCACCGTGCTGGTGGTGACCGCCGCGAAGGCCGACAAGCGCCTGCGCTGGGTGAAGGCCTTCAAGAAGCCGGCGGTACGAGTCGAATGCGAGGCCCCGAAAGACGGCCGCGACATCGTTTCCTTCATCGTCGCGGAAGCGAAAAGGCAGCAGGTCGAGATCGCACCGCCGGCGGCCCAGTTGCTGGCCGAGCAGGTGGGCTCACAACTTCTGCTGCTGCGCCGCGAGATCGAGAAGATTGCGCTCCTGGCCGGACCGGGGGAGCGGATCGAACGCGAACACGTCGCCGAGTCGACACAGGCGGTGGCCGAGCAGCCGGTCTGGGATCTGACCGATGCCATCGGAGAGGGCCGCGGTCGCGATGCGCTGGAAACGCTCGATCGCCTGCTGGGGCAGGGGGCCCCGGCGCCCGTCGTGTTGGCTGCGCTTGCGGGCCACTTCCGGAAGCTGCTGCGTGTCGCCGAAGGCGGTTCGGTTCCAGGGCCGTCCTTCGTGGTCCAGAAACTGCGTCGCCAAGCCAGACGCTATTCGGTGCCGAAGCTCGAGGCCTGCCTCGGCTTCATTCACCGAACCGATACGGCGATCAAGGGCGGGGGCGCACTGCCACCGGAACTTGCGATCGAACGACTGGTGATCGCACTCGCTGCCTGAACCCGCCGGACTGCGTCTTGCGGTTCAGGAAGATTGCAGGGCGTGCAGGCCGCGAGCGAGTCGGCTCACGTGGCGGCTGGCTCGCTGCTTCGGGATCACGCCCTTGCTCGCAGCGCGTCGCAATTCGCGCTCGGCGTCGCGGAAGCGTTGGGCGGCGACACCGGCATCACCCGAGGCGAGAGCCAAGCGGAAGTTCTTCACCGAAGTCCGCATGCGTCCGCGGACGTCGCGATTGCGGATCCGGCGATTCTCAGACTGACGGTGTCGTTTGACGGCGGACTTGTGGTTGGCCACAGGGCGATCTCCGCTCGCGAGTCTCGCGAGGCGCCGGAATCTAGTCGCCTCGAGCCGAGTTGTCGACCGCGCCCGCGGGGGCAGGGGAGGGGGCTCCGGTGGCAGGAGAGGGGCCTGGGCTTCAGCCCCGGTCTTGGAAAGCCGATAGAAGGCCAACGGGCGATCAAGCGACCGACAGCGTCCGGCGGCCCAGAGGGGTCGGACCCCGGAGGATCCAGTGACAGGGCGGCGATTCCCGATCGGACTCGCATGGGCATTCGTGTGGCTCGGCCTGGTCAGCGCCGCGCCGACGGGCGCAGCTTCGTTCCCGGGGGCCCCGGCACCCGCACCGCTGCCGTCCTTCGATTCGCCGTTGTCGGGGGGGCACCTCGTTGGCGACGGCAGCCTGCAGGAGCGCATCGAGGCCACGCGCTTCCGGGCGCTCAGCCTCGGCTCTGGCAGCATCGACACCGCGGGTCGCTGGCTGCTCTCGCAGGAGGCTCTGGGGACTGCGGAGGAGCGCGTGAGGGGTGCGGTTCGCCTGGCGCCCGATCTTCCCCTCGTCCATGCCGTCGCGGCGTGGACCTTTGCCGAGGCCGGCGAGCCGAAACGCGCTCTCGCGAGCTTCGGGGCCGCGTTACTCGCGGTCCCTCGACACCTCGAGGCGTCACTGTGGCTCGAGGGGACCCTGCTCGCGATTGCGACGGTGGCGCTTGCGGTCGGATCGCTCTTCTTTCTCCTCGTCGCTTCGATGCAAAGAGCCTCCGATGCGGCACACGATCTCGGAGACGCCCTCTGGCCCTCGATGCCCGCGTTTTCGAGAGCCGCACTCCTCGCGACGATCTTCTTCGTGCCCTTCGTGCTCGGCGAGGGCTGGGCCCTGGCGGCGTGCGTTCTCTTCGCGATCGCAATCGCCTACGGCGATTCGAGGATGCGCGTTGCATCGGTGCTCGCTGCCCTACTGCTGTTGATCGCGGTCCATCCGCTGGCGGAGCGAACCGGCCGGGCCCTGGTGGCCCTGGGTTCGGACCCCGTCGCGCGCGCGGTCCACGCCATCGCTGCTGGAAACGAATCGGCGGAAGACCGGACCCTCGTTGCGAACGCCGCCGAAGCCGATCTGCTGGCGGCTCGGGCGGGCGCCCTTGGAGCGCGGCGTAAGGGAGACCTGGCAGAGGCCGCGCGGCGCTATGCCTTCCTTCTCGAACGTCGCCCCCACGACCCCATCGCCCTCACCAATCTCGGGAACCTCCACTACTACGAGAATCGAACTGAGGAGGCGATCGACTTCTACGAACGCGCCCTGGCGACGGGCCCGAGCGCCGAGATCCTCTTCAACCTCTCCCAGGCCCATGCGCGTCGCTTCGAGGTGGTGGCATTCGATCGCGCCCTGGCCCAGGCACAGGCACTCGACCCCGCGGTGATCGCGGAACTGTCGCGGTTCGAAAACGAGGGCTTCGTCATCGACCTGCCGATCCCGAAAGCCGAGATTCGCGGTCGCTTCCTGGCCGCGGCCGAAGGCGACGAATTCGCTCTCGCTTTCCGCCAGCGAATCGCTCCCGGGCTTCTCGGGCGGAACCTCTACGCATCGCTTCTCGGATTCGTGGGATTCGGGGTGTTGGGGGCGCTCGCGCGTGTCCGGCTCGGTCCCTCGAGTCGCTGCGGGCGCTGCGGCCGCAGGATCTGTGTGCGCTGTGATGAGTCGGTCTGGAATGGGTCGGTGTGTGATGGCTGCCGGCAGCTCGCAGGCCGCCCGGAAGGGGTCGCAGTCGATCAAAGGCGCGATCGCCTTTTCGAACTCGAAAAGCGCGCGGGGCGCCTGCCGAGAAGGCTCCGCTTCGCCAGCGGGTGGATTCCGGGACTCGCCGGCCTTGGGGTCGGTCGCCCGGATCGCGCGTTGCTCGCCTGCGTCTGCTTCGCCGGGGCCGTGGCATCGCTCTACTGGGTCAGGGGCGTGGTGCCCGACCCGATGGTGATGGGCCCGGCCGGTCCGGCGGCCCTGGGGCTGCTGGCAGTGGTCGCGTTCGCCATCGGCCTCGGCTGCGAAAGGTTCGGCCTTCGCCGAGAACCGGGAGAAACGCTGTGAGCCTTGCGCTGCGCGGAGACCTGCGAGATTTCCCGGTGGCCGACGTGTTCCGCCTGATCGCGGCTCGGAAAAAGAGCGGCCGACTGCGGCTTCGCGGCGAATCTGGATCGCTTCTCGTGGATTTTGATGGGGGTGCCATCCTCGAGGCCTTCCCGGTCGACCACTCGAAGGACCGCGCGCTCTGCGAGCGTCTCGTCCCGGGTGGTCTGCTGGACGAAACCAGGGCGGAGGTCCACCTGCGCGGAAGCGAGGTCCGGGCCGAGGCTCCGGCAGATCGTCTCCGTAAGAGCGGAGAGGGCGCGGCTTCCGACCTCGAGGCGGATCGTCTGCGGCGACTTCGAGACAGCCTCTACGACGCCCTGGGGTGGCGTTCGGGATCCTTCGAATTCAAGGCGCAGGGCGGCGCGGGAGCCGTGGCCTGTGTTTCTGGATCGGAAGTAGAAGGGCTGCTGCACCAGGTGGAGTCGCAGCGCGCGCTGGCGGACACATGGGGCGACGCTCTGCCGGCGGAGAAGGCTTGCCTTGCGTGCACTGCGCCGCGCGCTGAACTCTCGCTTTCGGGAATCGATCCAGCGACCCGAGAATCGGCGATCGCCGTCCTGGGCGTCGTCGAGGCGGGCCGCCGAGTCCGCGAGGTGATCGAACGTTCGCAACTAGGCACCTTCGAGGCCAGCCGGGCGATCGTCGCCCTGCTCCGCGCGGGGATCTTGCGGGTCGAAGCCAGGTCGCAGGGTCCTCGGGTACGCCGATACGGCAGCGCAAGAGCGGCGATCGTCGCACCGGTCGCCGCACTCCTGGCGGTGGTGTTGATGATGCTGGTTGGCGGTTCGGGAGCGGATCGTGTGCCCGAACCTTTCGAGCGCTCGCGTGCACTCTTCGAAGAAAGTGCGGAGCGCAGCCGTGCTGCGCTTCTGGCCTTGCACGAAGGCGCGCCCGCGCAATGGGTCGCTGTGGGTGTTTCGGTTCGCTGAGGTGCATTGGCGGCGCCATTGCGGCCTCCCTACAATTGGGTTTCCCCCCAGCGTTCGTGGTTCGGCGGCTTGAATCGGCCTGTTGGCTGCCGCTCGGCACGTTCGAGCGCCGCTGGGGATGGGTTTTAAATCCACTCTCTGGAGCGGCTCCTGCAAGATCCCAGCACGCGCATCCGGCAGACGCTTGTCTTTGACGACAACGCGGCCGCCTCGCTGCTCTTCGGGCCGGAAGACGCGACGCTCCGGATCCTGGAAGGCGAACTCGAAGTCGAGGCGCACTCGCGGGGCAATGCCGTGCGACTGCTTGGCGAGGAACCGCGGGTTGCACTCGCTGCCAAGGTGCTCGAGCAACTCTACGCCTGTGTTCAATCCGGTCAGCGGCTGGCGGCTTCCGATGTCCGCGAAGCGGTTCGCACGCTCGACACCGCTCCGGAAACCGAATTGAAAAAGGTCTACGGGGACGTTCTTCGGGACGTGGGCGGCCGGCGCAAGCTGTATGCGAAGAACCTCGCCCAGCGCACCTATATCGACCTGATCCAGAAGCACGACGTCGTGCTGGCAGTCGGTCCCGCCGGTACCGGGAAGACCTATCTCGCGATGGCGATGGCCGTGGCGGCGCTCAACCGCCGCGAGGTGTCGCGACTCATCCTGGTCCGTCCCGCCGTCGAAGCCGGAGAGAAACTCGGGTTCCTCCCGGGCGACCTGATCGAGAAGGTCAACCCCTACATGCGACCGCTCTACGACGCGCTTCGCGATCTGATGGATTTCGGAAAGGTGAGCCGTCTGATCGAGCGCGACGTCATCGAGGTGGCTCCCCTCGCGTTCATGCGCGGTCGTACCCTGAACGATGCCTTCGTGATCCTCGACGAAGCGCAGAATACGACGCGTGAACAGATGAAGATGTTCCTGACCCGGCTCGGCTTCAATTCGAAGGCGGTGATCACCGGGGATATCACGCAGATCGACCTTCCCGCGGGCGAGCGGAGCGGGATGATCGACGCGATCGAGGTCCTGCGCGGCGTCGAGGGCATCGGAAAGGTCGAGTTCACCAGGGTGGATGTGGTCCGGCATCCGTTGGTGCAGTCGATCGTCCACGCCTACGAAAAGGCGAGCGCGGCTCGCGATCGAAGCGCCGCGCTGCCTGCGTCCCGGGAGTGAGCGTTCGGCTACGAGCGCCGGAGAAGCGACCCGTTCACCTGGATCTGCGCCGACTGCAAAGGCGTGCGGTGCGGGCTCTCGGGAGCCTCGGTCACGCGCGCTCGGAACTCTCGCTTTCGCTCGTCGACAATGCCGAAATTGCGGAGCTGAACCAGTCCTGGCGCGGTCGAAAGGGGCCTACGGACGTCCTCTCGTTCTCGCTGGTGGAAGGCGACCACGCGCGCTACCGGGGCGCAATGCTCGGCGATGTCGTGATCGGCCTTTCGGTTGCGGCGCAGCAGGCCCGGCAGCGGCATCGCTCGCTCGACGACGAGGTGGCGCATCTCGTGGTCCACGGCCTGCTCCATCTCCTCGGCTTCGATCACGAGTCGTCCGCGGAAGCGAGGGTCATGCAGCGAGAGGAGCGCAAGGTGTGGCGCGCGATTCGCGGGATGCCCGCAGCGTGACGGCCGCTTTCGTGCCCCAGCCTGGAACGCGAGTGGCGTTGCTCGTCGGTTACGCGGTGATCACTTTTCTCTCGTTTCCCCACCCGCTAGCGGGAAGCGTCATCGACCTTGGTTTGTGGCTTTCCTGGGCGGCCCCGGCGGCGCTGCTCCTCGGTTTGCAGGGGCTCGCGCCGGGCCGGGCCGCGCGTGTGGCGTTCTTCGCCGGCCTCCTGGCATTCTCCGGGGTTCTCCACTGGTTCTACGTCGTCACCGTCAGCTACGGACATGCGCCGCCGTGGATCGGCGTATTGGCGGTCGTCGGAGCCGCGCTCTACCCGGCGGTGGCTGTCGCGCTCTTCGGCGGGGGAATTGCGCTCTTTGATCGGGGCCGGGCGCCATCGCCGTTCTTCGCTGCGGCACTCTGGGTTTCGCTGGACTGGCTTCGCTCCTTTTTCTTGACGGGTTTTCCGTGGGGCACGCTCGGCTATGCCCAACACGAAAACGCCGCCCTGCTGGGGCTGGCTCCCTTTGCCGGGGTCTACGGTCTCTCCTTCGCAACGGTGCTTGCAGGCGCCGCGCTCGCACGCGGCGTCCTGGATTTTCGCCGCGGCGGACGCATTGGAACCCAGGCGGGCGTCGCGATGGCGGTGGTGCTCGCGCTCCATCTCGTTGGGTGGTTCGCGCGCGCCCCCCGGCTCGAAGGCGAGACGATCCGGGTGGCGGCGCTCCAGGGAAATATTGAACAGGGCCTGAAATGGAGCCGCGAGAACAAAGACCGAACCTTTTCGATCTACGAAGCACTCTCTATGGAGGCGGCCGCGGACGGCGCCGAATTGATCGTCTGGCCTGAAACGGCGCTGCCACAGGCCCTTCGCGACGGGCAAGTGCCGGCGGCGTTGAGCGACCTGATCCGGGAAACCGCCGCAGCGACCGTCGTCGGCGCCGTCGGGATCGAGAGGAGACCCGGTGGCGGGACGGCCTACTTCGACAGCGCCTTTGTCTTTGGCGCGGAGGGCGAAGCGGTCGCGCGCTACGACAAGTCGCACCTGGTCCCCTTCGGCGAGTACGTCCCCCTGCGCGATTGGCTGGGGGGGGTTCTAGAAGGCGTGGCCACGGGCATTGCGCCCTCCGACGTCAGCGAGGGAGCGGGTCCCTTTGCCATCGCGTTGCCGTTGGGGGAGGGCGGCAGCGGCCGCGCAGTCCGGGTCGGCGTCCCAATCTGCTATGAACTGCTTTTTCCGGATCTGGTGCGGCGCTTCGTGGGAGACGGTGCGCAGATCCTGCTGGCCTTGACGAACGACGCCTGGTACGGCCGCACGGGGGCGCCCTACCAATTTCTGGCGATGACCGCGCTGCGGTCGGCCGAGACAGGCGTCTTTACGGTTCGCGCGGCGAACTCGGGAGTTTCAGCGATCATCGATGAGCGAGGAGAAGTTCTCGAGTCGCTTCCGATCTTCGAGCGGGGATGGTTGGTGGCCGATGTTCCGCTGCGCTCCCCGGCGCGCGGAGAGACCTTTTACGTGCGCCATGGCGACGTCTTCGTGGGGCTTTGCCTGGCGGGGCTCGCGATTGCCATCGCACGGCGGCGCCTGGGAACGCGGGCAGCGGAGGGCCGGGCATGAGTGAAGATCCGCAGAGTCTGGATCTCGACGCGGGCGAACTCGCAGAGAGGCTGCGCAGTCTGCGCAACCGGTTCGGCGAGTTCCGGGGGCGTCTTTGACCGCGACCGCCTGAACGCACGCCACGATTCTCTCGAAACCGAACTCTCCGATCCCCAGATCTGGAGCGACCGGGCCCGGGCCGAGGCGCTCTCGAAGGAGAAGACCGCGATCGAGCGCGAACTCGGCTTTCACGACCGCCTCGAGGCTGTGCTGGATGACGCAGAAGTGCTGCTCGAACTCGCTGCCGAGGTCGACGATGCCGAGTCGCGGGCCGAAGCGGCGGAAAAGCTCGAGCAGGTTGCAGAGGAGTTGGGCGACGCCGAAACCCGCCTGCTCCTCGGCGGAGAACACGATCGATCGAATGCGATCCTCTCGATCAATTCCGGGGCGGGCGGGACCGACGCCTGCGACTGGGCCGAGATTCTGCTGCGGATGTACCTGCGCTGGTGCGAGCGCCGTGGGTTCAAGGCCGAAATTCTCGACCTGCAGTCCGCCGAGGAAGCGGGGATTCGCGGCGCCACGCTCAAGGTCGCCGGGGAATACGCCTACGGCTACCTCAATAGCGAGCAGGGGGTCCACCGTCTCGTGCGGATCTCGCCCTTCGATTCGCAATCGCGTCGTCACACGGCTTTCGCGAGCGTGTCCGCGGTGCCGGAGATCGACGACAGCATCGAGGTGGAGATCGAGGATGCCGATCTGCGGGTCGACACCTACCGGGCCAGCGGCGCCGGTGGTCAGCACGTCAATAAAACGGACTCGGCGGTGCGGCTCACCCACCTTCCGACGGGGATCGTGGTGCAGTGCCAGAACGAGCGCTCACAGCACAAGAATCGCGCGACGGCGATGAAGGTCCTGCGCGCCCAGATCTACGAGCGGAAGCGCCAGGAGAAGGCCCGCGAGATGGAGAGCCTCGCCGGCGAGAAGCGCGAGATCGGTTTTGGCAGCCAGATCCGGTCCTATACCCTTCACCCGCAGCAGCGCGTGAAGGATCACCGCACGAACCTTTCGACCGGCGATGTCGATGCGGTGCTCGACGGTGACCTCGATCGTTTCATTCAAGCTACGCTGCTCGAGAATTCGAAGGACCCGGGAGGGGCAGGGTGAGCGAATACGAGCGCGAGGCGAGGCGCGGTCGGCTCGACGAGCTTGTGGCCGCTGGGATCGATCCCTACCCGGCACGCGTCGGGGAGCGCGAGTCGATTGCCGCGGTGCGGTCGCGCTTCGACGCCGCTTCGGGGGACGAACTCGAAGCCGACGCTCCGCAGGTCGCCATCGCCGGACGCGTGATGGCGCGGCGCAAGTTCGGGAAGCTCATCTTTCTCGAGCTGCGCGAAAACGGCGATTCGCTCCAGGTGAGCGTCAAGAAGCAGGAGGTCGATGCCGAGATCTTCGACTTCGCGAAGTCCATCGACCTCGGAGATTTCGTCCGGGTGAAGGGACCCCTGTGGCGCACCCGGACCGACGAACTCACCTGTGATCTGCGCGAGATCGAGCTGCTCGCAAAGAGCCTGCGCCCGCTGCCCGAGAAGTGGCATGGCCTCTCGGAAGTCGAGACACGATTTCGCCAGCGCTACCTCGACCTCCTGGTCAACCCCGACGCGCGTCGCATCGCGCTGGCGCGCAGCCGGATCGTTTCCGCGATGCGCTCGGTGCTCGAATCGCGTGGCTTCATCGAAGTCGAGACCCCGGTCCTGCAGCCGCTCTACGGCGGCGCCGCCGCGCGTCCCTTTTCGACGCATCACAACACCTACGACCAGGATCTCTTCCTGCGCATCTCCGACGAGCTCTACCTGAAGCGTCTCGTCGTGGGCGGTCTCGATCGGGTCTTCGAGATCGCGCACGTCTTTCGCAACGAGGGGGTTTCGAGAAAGCACAACCCCGAGTTCACGATGATGGAGTGCTATCAGGCCTATGCCGACTACAAGGACATGATGGATCTATGCGAAGCGATGGTGCGGAGCATCGCCGAGACGGTTCTCGGGAGCGCACAGGTCGAGTATCAGGGGGTGGTGCTCGACTTCGGAGTGCCCTGGCCTCGGATCTCGATGCGAGACGCGATCCGCGAGCGCACCGGTGTCGATATTCTCGAGGCGTCGGACGCCAAGTCGCTGCGCGCGGCGATTGCCGAGGCCGGACGGGATCCAGGCGAGGGGGCGACCTGGGGTGTGCTGGTCGACGACCTCTTCAGCGAAGCCGTCGAGCCCGGGCTGATCCAGCCCACCTTCATCACCGATCATCCGGTCGAACTCTCGCCGCTGGCGAAGCGTTCGACCGAAGATCCACGGCTGGTCGAGCGCTTCGAGGTGTTTGTCGCGGGCATGGAACTCGGCAACGCGTTTAGCGAACTCAACGATCCGATCGATCAGCGGGCACGCTTCGAAGAGCAGCGCCTCGCGCACGCCGCGGGGGACCTCGAGGCCCACCCGCTCGACGAGGACTACCTGCGTGCCCTCGAGCACGGCATGCCGCCGACCGGCGGACTCGGCATCGGGGTCGACCGCCTGGTCATGGTGCTCACCAACGCGCCGAACCTGCGCGAGACCGTTCTCTTCCCCCACGTGCGGCCGGAGGGCTAGTTGGATCTCGCGGTTCGGATCGGCGACTGGCTGGGCGCGGCGGGCGGCTCGCTGGCACTGGTCTTCATCGTCGTGCTGGCGGTGGCCATTGGGGTCCTCACGCTTTTCTACCTGGCGTCGGCGGTGGTGGTGCTCGAGCGCTTCGCGCGGGTCGCAAAGAGCCGGGTTTCGATCCTCGGCTTCGTTGCGATCTCCGCCGCCTGGGTGGGCTACGCCTTCTTCGAATTTACGCGGGCCGAGCGCGGCGACGTTGGGGGAGCCTCTGGTCTGCGCGAAATGCTTTTCGGGTGGGGCGCTGCAGGGGCGCTGGTAGCCGTGGGGACCGGCGCGACGCGCTTTGCCCTCACGCGCATCCGATCGGAGGCGCTCGCGGCCGGCGCGATCGCAGTGCTGGGCCTTGGCACGGGCGGGCTGTTGGGCGGCGCTTCGAGTCCTCTCCCGGCCGTCGTGGGCATCGGTTCGGCGGGGCTCCTCTACGCGGCGATGGCATACGCGCGGCGCACCGTGGGGAAACGGCTTTCGCGTGCGCTGCTTCTCGGCCTTTTCGCCGGCGCACTCTTCGGATTCTGGCAGCCGGAACCGGTCGCCCTCGTGGCCATGGGTCTGCTGGGGGGATTGTTGACTGCCATCCTCGTCGGGCTCGTCCCGCTGGCCGCCGCCGGCATCTTCGATCTCCGGCACAGCCTCGAGTGGTTCATTGCGGCCCGCTACCTGGTGGCGCAGCGTCGCCAGGTCTTCATCTCGGCAATTACTGCGATCTGCGTTGCGGGCATTGCGGCCGGGGTGTGGCTGATCATCGTCGTACTGTCGGTGATGAACGGATTCGAGAAGACCTGGCGCGACGAGATCCTCGGGAACCGGGCGCACTTCAGCACGCACCACATCGCCGGACCCTTTTCGGACTACGAAGACGTGGTGGAAGCGATTCGCGGTAGCGAGGGGGTCACCGGGGCGTCGCCGTTTCTCGAGGCCGAGGGCATGGTGCGCAGCTTCGAGGGTGGCATCTTCAGCGTGAAGCTGCGCGGGATCGATCCGCGTTCGGTCGCCGACGTCTCCTCCCTCGAGGAAGACCTGCTGGTGGGTTCTATCGAGGCCTTGTCGTTGTCCGACGACGCGGCGACTGCAGCCGGCGACCCCGAAAGCCGCGACCCCGGCATCCTGGTGGGCACCCAGCTTGCGGTGGCCCTCGGCGTGGGGGTGGGGGACCCGATGCTGGTGATCTCTCCCTTCGGTGGTCCGGTGACACCGCTCGGTCCCGCGCCGCGGCTGATGCGCTTCGAAGTGGCCGGCATCTTCCAGTCCTCTTTCTTCCAGTACGACGAGATCTACACCTACGTCGACCTGCCCGCGGCCCAGGCGTTCAGGCGCTCGGGAGATGTGGTCGACGGCGTCGACGCGCGCACCACCGACTTCTATCGCTCGCGCGTCGTTGCCCTCGGTGCGATCGAGAGGCTGGGGGATGGCTTCTACTCGAGGGACTGGAAGGAATACTTTCCGGCCTTCTTCCAGGCCCTGAAGACCGAGCGGGTGATGATGTTCCTGCTGCTGACCATGATCATGGTCGTGGCAGCCTTCGTCATCGTGGCGACCCTGATCATGATGATCATGGAGAAGGCGGGGGACATCGCGATCCTCAAGGCCCTCGGTGCAGAGGACTCGATGATCGAGAGGATCTTCGCCCTCGAGGGAACCTTGATTGGCCTCGCCGGAACCGCGATTGGCGTCGTCGCTGGCATCGCGGTGACCGCGCGCCTGGCGTGGATCCAGTCGTTGATCGAGACGATCACCGGCATCGATACGCTGCCGGCATCGATCTACCAGTTCTCGACGCTGCCCACGGAAGTCGACGTTCTGCAGATCGCGATCGTCGCAGCGATCGCAATGATCCTGTCGCTGGGGGCTACGTTGCTACCGAGCTGGCAGGGGGCTCGTCTTGACCCTGCCGAGGCCCTGCGCCATGAGTGACGTCCTGCTGCGTACCGAGGGGCTCTGCAAGAGCTTCGCCATCGGCGAATCGGTGATCGAGGTTCTCTCCGGGATCGATCTCGAGATTCGCCGCGGGGAAACGGTCGCGGTGACCGGCGAGTCCGGCGTCGGCAAGAGCACGCTGTTGCATATCCTGGGCACCCTCGATCGTCCGACTCGGGGACGAGTCTGGATCGGCGGCGAAGATGCCTTCCTGAAGGATCCGATTTCGCTGGCACGGCTTCGCAACGCGACCGTGGGCTTCGTCTTCCAGTTTCATCACCTGCTGCCGGAGTTCAGCAGTCTCGAGAACGTGATGATGCCCGGGCGAATCGCCGGCCTTCCGCCTGCCGAGGTGCGCGCGCGCGCACGCACAATTCTCGAGGACGTGGGCCTTGGGCATCGCCTGGATCAGCCCGTGACCAAGCTCTCCGGCGGCGAGCGGCAGCGCGTGGCGGTGGCGCGGGCGCTGGTGCTCGATCCGCCGCTGGTCCTCGCAGACGAACCGACCGGGAACCTTGACCCCGAAAGCGGCGACCAGATCGCCAATCTGCTGCTTTCAATGAACCGCTCGCGCGGAACTACGATCGTGGTGGTGACCCACAACGAGCGCATCGCTGCGAGGCTTGGGCGGAGGCTCGAGATCCGCCGCGGCCGCGCCGAGCCGCGGGCCGCTTCGAGTGCGCGAACGTCGGGCTAAGTCACCAGAACAGAAAGAGAATCATTCGCGTGCCTCGCTTGCGACCCGGCCGTGGGGTCGCCTAGACTCGGGCGCGCCAGCGCTCATCGGGCGCGCAGCCTGGGCACCGTCCGGGTGCGCGAACTGCGCGATGGGCTGGTTGCCGAGGGGGGTGGCTCCCTGGCGCACGCAGCAGCCTGCCTGCTGCCGAAGGAGGTCCGTGTCGTTGCCGCGAATCGCGGGTGCACTTCGCCGGATCGTCCTCGTGGGCGCAATCGTCGGGTTCTTCACGCCGGCCCTCGCGCAGTCGCCCGCGCCCCCGCCTGCTGCGGCGGAGAGCGTCGCGGTGGACGCGCCCGTTGCCAAGGGCGCGGCGACAGCCCCCGCGGCGGGGCCCTTGATTCGCGTGGCGATTCTTCCGATCCGCATCCACAGCGCGCGCTCGCTCGGCCCGCTGACCGAGTCCCTGGGCCAGTTGATCGCGACCCGGCTCGAGGCCCGCGAGCCGAACGTGGTGGTCGTCGACTCGGGACCGATCCGGGCGGCCATGGGCTCGACACCGGGAGACCTTTCCGACGCCGAGTTGCGAAAGATTGCCGACCGCGCCGGGGTTCGCGCGGTCGTGACCGGGAGCCTCACGGAACTCGCCGGGCGCTTCAGTCTCGACCTCCGGGTGACGCCTTCGTCCTCCGACCTTCGGAGCCAGACGATCGTGATCACAGCCGAGAGCGAGGAAGAGCTTCAGGGGCACCTCGACGAACTCATCGACCGCGTGGCCGGCGTTCTCTCGGGGGCCACCGCCGGTCACATCAAGACCGTGTTCATCGTCGGCGCAGGCGACCTCGAAGAAGAGTTGGGTGCGCTCCTCGATTCGAAGACCGGGGAGGTCTACAGCTCCCAGATCGCCCGCCGCGACCGCGAGCGCATCGAGGCGCGTTCTGACATTGCAACGGTTTCGATCAGCGTCCAACGGACAGCGGATGGGGTCGAACTCATTTTCGCTGTGAACCCCACCGGCCAGCTCTACGGTGATCGCGTAAAAGAAGCGGCGGGCGAGAAAATTGAGGCGATCCGGATCGAGGGGAACCGTCGCATCGAGACCGATGCCATTCGAGCTCGGATCAAGACGAAAGTGGGCGAGGCGATTGACCGCGCGAAACTCGCCGATGACGTGAAGAACGTCTACGGGCTTGGTTTCTTCGGACACGTGACGGTGACCAAGAGCCAGGGGAAGGAGGGCGTGATCCTGACCTTCCAGGTCGAGGAGAACCCGGTGGTTCGGCAGATCTCGATCATCGGCAACGAAAGCGTCGAGAGCGAGAAGATTCGCGAGGCGCTTTCGCTCACGACGGGATCGACTCTCGACTATCCACTGCTCTTTGAGAACCAGGAGCGAATCGAGGCGCTCTACCGGGCAGAGGGGTACTACCTCGCATCGGTGCGGTACACCGTCGACCCGCTCTCCGAAGGTTCCGTCGCCATCAATTTCGACGTGCGTGAAAATGAGAAGCTGCGGCTCACGAAGATCATCTTTGACGGCAACGCGGCCTTCTCGGATGAGGAACTCGAAAGCGGCTTCGCCACGAAACGCTGGCGTTTCTGGTCCTACGCCACGAGTTGGTACGACAAGTCGGGGACCTACTCGGAGCCGGTCTTCCTGCGGGACCTTCGCTCGGTGGAGAAACTCTACACCGACGACGGCTATCTCCAGGTCGAAGTGGGCGAGCCCATCGTCGACCCCGCCCAGGACGGGCTCACGGTCACGGTTCCGATCCGCGAAGGGCCGCAGTTTCACGTGGGGAAGATCGACGTCGAGGGCGATCGCACCGTCGACCTGGTGGCGCTGCGTGAATTCCTGAACCTCGAATCCGGCGAGATCTTCAACCGTTCACACCTGACCGAGGACGTCGAAGAACTCGAGCGCTTCTACACCGACCGCGGCTTCTACTTCGCATCGGTGCAGCCCGATACCCAGCTCTCCCAGGCCGACGATACCGTCGACATTACCTTCCGGGTCAAAAAGGGGCCGCTCTACTTCATCCGGAAGATCAATGTCTCCGGAAATACCCGCACCGTGGATCACGTGATTCGGCGCGAGATGCGCGTCACCGAGGGCGAACTCTATTCCGCTCGCTCGCTCCGGCTCTCCGATGTCCGGGTTCGGAACCTGAATTTCTTCGAAGATGTCAGCTTCGAGCCGAAGCCCACCGAAGACCCCTCGCAGCTCGATCTCGATGTGACGGTGGTCGAGCGCCCGACCGGGAGCTTCAGCTTCGGCGCGGGGTACTCCTCGCAAGATTCGATCGTGCTGACGGTCTCCCTGGCCCAGTCGAATCTCCTTGGCCGCGGCTACGGCGTGAACCTGACCGCGGACTTCGGTCCCACGAAGCAGGGGACGAACCGCTTCTATATCTCGTTCACCGACCCGTATTTCCTCGGGAGCCAGTTCAGCTTCGGCTCGACCTTCTACCTGACCGAATTGCGGTACCAGGACTTCAGCCAGAGCCAGTACGGGGCGGATATCAGCTTTGGTCACTCGCTCAGCGAAGACAACCGCATCCGCGGCTTCATCCGCTACAGCCTGTCCTCCCGGGAGATCGAGAAGGATTCGTCGTCGCTGGGCGCGGCGACGATCATTCGGGAACTTCAGGCGGGGGGTGAAGTGACGAGCCTCCTCGGGCTCTCGGTGCGCAGCGATACCCGAGATGATCGCTTTGCGCCGACCTCGGGCTTCAACTGGGGCGCCACCCTGGAGTATGCGGGGATCGGTGGCTTCACGAAATTCTTGCGAGCCGAGGCCCGGTTTGCGGCGTATCTCGGGGCCCCGTCGTGGCTCTTCGAGCGCTCGACCTTCGTGGTGAGCACGCGGATCGGTTACACGATTCCCTTCAACGACGTCAGCGACTTCGGCGCACCGGTTCTCAGTGGCGGCTGCCTCACGCTGGGTTGCGGATCCGAGATCCAGCCGCTGAACGCGATCGACACCGACCTCAAGCTGCCGCTCACCGAGCGCTACTTCCTCGGCGGCATTGGTTCCTTCCAGTTGCGCGGTTTTGAAGCGCGGTCGGTGGGCCCGCGGCGCTCGCTCCTCTTCCAGGACCTGCGCACCGGCAACGAGTACTTCCCCTTCGGTCGGCAAGTTCGACTCGACGCCAGCGGTCGCTATGTCGCAGACTGCGTCAACTCCGCGGGCGTGAGCACGCCCGGGAAGTGCAACAGCCTCACGGACAAGAGGGATTTTGCCCAGATCGACTACACCGACGTCGTGGGCGGCTCGAGCTTCATTTCGAGCAGCTTCGAATACCGCTTCCCGGTGTCCCAGGAACTCGGCCTTCTCGCGATCCTCTTCGTCGACATGGGCAACGCCTTCGCGGAGAACGAGAACCTCTTTGACGTGCGCGAGTGGCGTTTTGGTACCGGTGCGGGCCTGCTATGGTTTTCCCCCTTCGGGCCCCTACAGGTCGTCCTCGGGTTCCCGCTAGATCCACTCTCCATCGAAAAGAGCCCGGTCTTCGAGTTCTCGGTCGGCGGCGTGGGCCTCTAGATCCTTCGTAGCCATCCGTCCAAGGGAGATCCGATTCCATGCTTTCCAGAATGACCCTCGCCCTCGTCGCGATCTGCGTGCTGCTCGCGAGCAGTGTTTCTGCCGAAACCGGGAAGATCGGAATCGTCGATACCCAGCAGGCGATCGTCTCCACCGAAATGGGGAAGAAGGCCAAAGAAACCCTCGAGCAGAAGCTCCGCTCGGCGCAGTCTCAACTCCAGCCGAAGATCGAGCGTCTCCAGCAGATGGAGAAGGAACTCCAGGAGATGCAGGCGGTGCTCTCGAAAGAAGCGCGGCAGAAGAAGCAATTCGACATCGTCGAGTTGAAGAGCCAGCTCGAGACCGCGATGCAGGGTTTTCAGCAGCAGATCCAGCTCGACGAGGCGCGCTTGATGCAGCCACTCGTCGAGAAGTTCCAGACGGTGGTCGACGAGATCGGCCGGAGCCAGGGCTACGCGGTGATCTTCGATCGCCAGACGCCGGGCATCATGTACTCGCGCGAGGCTCTCGACATCACGGACCTCGCGGTAGCGGAGTTCGACAAGAAGGACTGATCTCGCCATGGCTCGCGTCCATGCCACGGCGGCCGTCGAAGCCGGAGCACAGCTTGCACCGGATGTCGAAGTGGGCGCCTTTGTTCACGTTGGCGCCGAGGTGATCCTCGAAGCCGGCGTCGTCCTGCTTCCGCACGCGGTGGTGTCCGGGCGCACGCGGGTGGGGGAGGGCACGCGGGTCCACTCTTTCGCGGCGGTGGGCGGCTCGCCCCAGGACCGCGATTTCGAAGGCGAGCCCACCGTCCTCGAGATCGGTCAGGGCAACGTGATTCGAGAACACGTCAGCATCCACGTGGGGACATCACAGGGCCCGGGCGGTACCCGGCTCGGCGACCGCAACTACGTCATGAACGGGGCCCACATTGGCCACGACTGCCAGGTGGGGTCGGACTGCGTGATCTCGAGCTTCGCGGGGCTCGCGGGCCACGTCGAAGTGGGCGACTACGCTGTCCTGGGGGCCTACACCGGGGTGCACCAATTCGCCCGCATCGGCGAGTCGGTGATGTCCGCCGCGAATTCGAAGCTGTCCAAGGACGCGCCGCCCTTCGCCCTGGTGGCGGGCGATCGCGCTCGTCTCCTTGGGCTCAATCGGGTGGGTCTCCTGCGCCGCGGTCTCGACGTAGGCGTGCGCGACGCCCTGAAGCGCGCCTTCCATCTTCTGTTTCATTCGAAGTTGCGAATGCGCCTCGCCCTCGAGCGGGTTCGAAGCGAAGTCCCGGGCGTCACCGAAGTCGATCGCCTGCTCGAATTCATCGAACGCTCCGAGCGCGGGTTCTGTCGGTAGGCGTCCCCGGGAAATGGCCCCCATCCTCGGAGTAATTGCGGGTTCGGGACGGCTCCCGGCTGCCATTGCATGCGGTGCACGGGAGCGCGGGGTGCGCGTTTTCGGACTCGCCCTCAAAGGCATTGCAGCCCCCGATTTCAACAACAGCGTCGACGAAGCCGTGACGCTTCCCCTCGGCAAGGTCCAGGCGCTCTTCGACGCACTCGAGGCGCACGGGGTCGTTGAAGTGGTGTTGGCCGGAGGGGTCTCGAAAGCCTCGCTGATCGGCGGCGAAGTCGAGTTCGACGAGCGCGGCCGACGGCTTCTCGCAGGGCTCCCCTCGCTCGAAGACGATCGCCTGCTCGCGGCGATGATCCGCGAATTCGAGTCTGCTGGCATCCGCGTGCTCCCCCAGGCCGAGTGGGTTCCTGAATTGAAAGTCGAGGAAGGTGTTCTGGGCGCGCACGCCCCCAGCGAGGCCGAGCACCTCGACATCCGTTTTGGTTTGCGCGTGGCGGAAACCCTCGGTGGGCTCGGTGCGGGCCAGTGTGCCATCGTCCGGCGCGGATGCGTGTTGGCGCTGGAGACGGTCGAGGGAACCGATGCGACGATTCGGAGAGCGGGGGAGAGCGGTGCAGTCGGTGCAGTGGTGGTAAAAGTTGCAAGACCCGACCAGGACCCCCGAATCGATCTGCCGGTGGTGGGGCCGGGGACCATCGAAGCGATGCGGGCCGCCGGGGCCACCGTCCTCGCGGTGCGGGCGGGAGACACGCTTCTGCTCGACCGAAGCGAGACACGTCGGGCGGCCGACGCGTCCGGGATCGCCTTTTTGGGTGTCGGGGCCGGGCAGGCGTCGAGAGGAGGTTCGCAATGATCCGCGTCGGCGTGATCGGGGCCGGGCACATGGGGGCGCTGCATGCCGAGAAGGTCGTGGCCCTGGCACGCGACGGCTGCGCCATCGAACTCACCGGGGTCTGCGACATCATCGCCGAGCGCGCACACGCCGTCGCAGCGCGCTTCGGAACACGTGCCTCGACGGCGGCCTCCGGGTTGCTGCGCGAGGTGGATGCCGCGATCGTCGCGGTGCCGACGGTCGAGCACTACCAGATCGTGTGTCGTGCCCTCGAGAGCGGTTGCCATGTGCTGGTCGAGAAACCCATCGCCGCCGATCTCGAGCAGGCCGAAGCGCTGATCAAGCGCGCCGCCCATGGGGGCCGCGTGCTTCAGGTCGGTCATCTCGAGTGGTTCAACGCCGGGATCCGTGCGATCCAGGACAAAGTGAAGAGCCCGCGACTCGTGGAAGTCGTGCGTGTGGGGCCCTTTGCCGGGCGAGCCACCGACACCGATGTCGTGCGCGATCTGATGATCCACGATCTGGATCTGGTCCAGCAACTGATCGGAGCGGAGCCGGAGAAGATCGAGGCGACAGGTGTCGCGGTCCTCACCGACTGGATCGACGTCGCCAACGCGCGGCTGATCTTTCCCGATGGTTGCACTGCGAACTTCACTGCGAGCCGCGTATCGCGCACCTCGAAACGAAAGCTTCGGATCTTCCAGAGTGATTGTTCTTTCGAAGTTGACCTCTCTTTGCAGCAAGCCTGGATTTCGAGGGTCTCTCCCGACGGATCCGCTCGCGTGCAGACCGATGTGATCGAGGCGACCCCGCGCGATTCGCTACTCGAACAGTTGCGCGGTTTCATCGCGTGTATCGAAGAAGAGGCGACTCCCACGGTAGGAGGTGTCGACGGGCTGGGGGCGTTGCGAACTGCGTTGCGGGTGTTGGACTCGCTGTCCCAGGGGAGACCCGCTGGATGACACGGCTATTGCTGGTCGCTGGAGACAGTTCCGGGGACCGGGTTGCTGCGGATTTCGTTCGCGCCTACCGCGCGCGCGATCCTGAAGCCCGCTTTTCGGGCATGGCCGGGCCGAGGATGTGCGAGGCGGGTGTTCGCCAGGTGGTCTCCGCGGAGGCCCTCGCGATCGGCGGATTTTCCGCACCGCTGGCGGCGGGCACCTCGCTGTTTCGTGTGTGGCGGGCGATGGCGCGTGCCCTTGATGCGGAACGGCCAGATCTCGTGGTCCTGATCGACTCGGGTGGTTTCAACATTCCCTTCGCGGCGCACGTCCGGCGTCGCTCGAGCGCGCGCATCCTCTACTACGTGGCGCCCCAGGTCTGGGCCTGGCGGCGGGGTCGGATCCGACGTCTCGCGGCGCGCGTCGATCGCATTGCACTGATTCTGCCCTTCGAAGAGGCCGCGTACGAAGGTGCGGCGGTCCGGACCGACTACGTGGGCCACCCCCTGCTCGATCAGATCGAGGCACTTCCCGGTGATTTTGACCGTCCCTCGGCGCGCCAGTCTCTCGGCATCCCGGAATCCGTGAAGCTGGTGACGCTGCTCCCGGGGAGCCGGCGCAACGAGGTCGACCGGCATCTCGGTCTACAGCTGGCGGCCGCGCGCTGGATCCACGCACGGGAGTCGGACGTGGTCTTCCGGGTCGCCGTGGCCCCGAGCCTTGACCCCCAGAGCCTTCGCGACGCAGTGGCGAAGGCGGCACTGCCCCGCAGCCTCGATCTCGAATGCGTCGACGACCGTTCCCTCGAACTCTTGCGGGCCGCCGACGTCGCCTTGCTGAAGCCCGGAACCGCGACCCTCGAGGCTTCGCTCCTGGGCTGTCCGATGGTGGTGATGGGTCGAATCGGCCGGATCAGCGCGGCGCTCTTGCGCCGAATCATCCGGCTCCCGCACCTGTCGATGCCGAATCTCCTGCTCGGGGAGGCGGTGGTTCCCGAGCTGCTCCAACGAGACGCCGAACCCGAGCGCCTGGGCCAGGCGGTCCTCGGACTGCTCTCCGGGCCCGAGCGGGAGCGTCAACTCAAGAATTTAGAGCGCGTGCGCGAGCACCTCGGCCGTCCCGGCGCCGCAGGCCGGGCCGCTGCCATCGCAGGAGAACTTCTTGGACTGGCTGCGGCATAGCGGGGCCCTGGTTTCGGCGGCGGTCGGCCTCCCCCTGGCGGCGACGGCGCTGCTCTTGCGACCGGGCTGGGGGCGGGGCGTCACCCAGCGTCTCGGCCGGGTTCCCCGGTCGGAAGTTCCCGGCCTCTGGGTTCACGCGGCGAGCGTTGGCGAGGTGCGCGCAGGCGCCGGCCTCGTCGAGGAACTCCTGGCGCGTGGATTCCCGGTCTACGGATCGTCATCGACAGCAACCGGGCGCGACGAGATACGCCGCTCGTGGCCGGGCACCCCGGCATCCCTGGTCCCCATCGATCACCCGTGGTGCGTGGCCGCGGCGCTCCGGCGGGTTGCACCGCGAGCGCTGGTCCTGGTCGAAACCGAATTGTGGCCCTGCTTGATTGCGGCGGCCTCGCGAAGCGGGATCCCGGTGGTGGTGGTTTCCGGGCGGGTCTCGGATCGTTCCTTCCCGCGCTACCGCTGGCTGCGGCGTGCCCTGGGGCCGACCTTCGCGAGGATCGATGCAATCGGCGCACGCAGCGCCGAGGATGCCCGACGTTTTGGTGTACTCGGAGTCGATGCGGCGAAGGTCTTTGTCACCGGCGACCTGAAGCTCGACCCGCAGCGGGATCCCCCCCAGCCCGCCCCCGACCTCGCGCGCGCGCTGGCCGAGACGCCGTATTTCGTTGCTGCGAGTACCCACGCCGGCGAGGAGCGCGCCGTGATGGGCGCGTTCAAACGACTCGGTCGGGGCGGGGCGGCCATGCCCGCGCTGGTGATGGCGCCGCGCCACACCGGCCGGGTCGCGGGCGTCGCGCGCCAGCTTCGGAGCGAGGGGCTTCGGGTGCACCGTCGCTCCCAGGGCATCCCGGCACGCGTGGCCCCCGGAGAGGTTCTGCTCCTCGATACCCTGGGCGAGTTGCCGGCGCTTTTCGCCGCTGCCCGCGTGGCCTTCGTCGGGGGCACGCTGGTTCCGGTGGGAGGGCATAATGTCCTCGAACCGGTGCAGGCGGGCTGCCCGGTGATCTTTGGTCCGCACGTGCAGAACGTGCGACGCGCGGTGGAATTGCTCGAAGAGAGCGGCGCGGGGTTGCGGGTCCTGGACGCGGAAGCACTCGCGGTTGCGGTCGAGGAGGCCATGCGCGACCCGGAAGCGGCGCGCCGCCGCGCGGCTAGAGGGCGAGCGCAACTCGAAGAACACCGCGGAAGTGTCGAGCGCAGCCTCGCGCTCCTCGAGAAAACACTCGCGTCCGGGCGCAGGGAGTAGCGCGGTGCGCGCCGCTCGCTGGATCGAGCACAGGGAAAGTCGCGGGGCGACACGGGCGCTGGCTCCCCTCGCCCTTGCCTACGGCCTCGGCGCGGCACTGCACCGGGGGCTCTTCGAGCGCGGGTGGCTGCGACGTCGGCAGATCAGTTGCCGGGTGCTGTGCGTGGGAGGGCTCCTGGTAGGAGGCTCGGGGAAGACCCCGGTCGCCGCGGCGCTGGCGCTCGAGTTGAAGCGCCGCGGCCTGCGAGTCGTTCTGGGGACGCGGGGGTACGGCCGTGGACGCGGGCGCGATGTCGCCATGATTTCGGATGGCAGAGGCCTCTGCGGCGACCCTTTGAGGCGCGGCGATGAACCGCTGCTGCTCGCTGGGCGCGCGCCGGGGGTACCGGTGTGGGTGGGGGGGGACCGCGGACTGGCAGGACTGCGCGCGGTGGCGCTCTTTGACGCCGAAGTCCTGGTCCTCGACGACGGGTTCCAGCACCACCGGCTCGCGCGTGATCTCGACATCGTCACGCTCGACGGTCACTTCGGGCTTGGGAACGGCTGTGTACTGCCGCGGGGGCCCCTGCGCGAACCGCTGGCAGCGCTCTCCCGGGCGGATGCGCTGGTGGTCGTCGACGGGCCGCTCCCGCAGGCGGATCGCGAGCGAATCGAAGCGCACGCCCCGGGAGTGGCGTGGTTCGGGGCGACCCGTTGGATCTCGAGTGTGGCTTCGCTCGCGGGGGATGTGAAAGACGATCCGTCGTGTCTCGCGGGCGCGCGGGTCGGCCTGATCTCGGGCCTCGCCCGTCCCCAGGCGCTGCGCAGGAGCCTCGAAGCCCTGGGCGCAGAAGTCGTCGCCGAGCGAATCTTCCCCGATCACCATCGCTACCGAGCCCGCGACCTCAAGGGGCTCGGCGCCGAGGCAGCACACTGGATCACGACCGAGAAGGACGCGGTCAAGATTCTGCCCTCCTGGGGGGGGAGCGACCGGATTCGTGTGGTTCGCGAATCCCTCGGCTTCGAGGCGGGCGAAGCCTTCGTCGATTGGCTCGCGGAAAGACTCTCCGGGGCGCGGGGCTAGTCGTTTCGCGCGGGGCTCCACAGGATCCGGTGTCGCTGGGTGCGGCGCCATTCCCGGGCGCGGTGCGAGAGCAACTGCGCGCGCAGCTTTCGATCGGAGTCGACGTAGGCCGCCCAAAACGCGGCCAGCCGATCGCGGCCGAGGCCCTCCTTTAGCCCGCGCTTTTCGAGGGAACGGTGGAGGCGCATGATTTCGCGCATCCGTCGCCGCGGGCTGACACGATCGCGGACCCGGGCGCGGTCGAGGTCGATGATCCAGGCGCGAGCGTCTTCGCCGGAATTTTCGATCATCAGGTTTCCCGCGTGGAGGTCCGGGTGGGTGCCCCCGACATCGTGGAAGCGTCGCAGGCACCGCCCCAGGGTGGCCGCCACCTGGCGCTGCTGCCCGGGGGAAGACGTTTCGCGCGCATAGCCCTCGAGATCGAGGGAGTTTTCGATGTAGACCGTTGCGATGATGGCCTCGAAGAGCGCGCCCCTGCGCCGCGTCGCTGCCAGTACCGGCTCGGAGACCTCTGCGCCGCGTTGGCGAAGTCGCTGGGCCACCTCGAGTTCGTGCCGCGCTCGTCGGGTGCCCAGGAAACCGCCGCGCCAGAGAAAGCCGAGTGCGCCGCCGTGACGCGCGGGGCGTAGATAGAGACGTTCAGAGTGCCCTTCGAGGGTGGCGACCCGACCACGCGCGCGCCCGCGACGCCCGGGAAGCGGCTCGCCCAGTTTCGCGAGCGCGTCGAAATCCCCGACGCGTGCGATGGCGGCTTCGAAGCGCTTCGCCACCTGGATCGTCGTGCCGCCCGTGCCCTTTGCACCGGGGACGTGCAGCATCACGAAGGAATCGGGCGGGGGATTGCCCGGGGTCTCCGATCGACTCCGGTCCCCGGGACGCCCCATGCAATCGTTCGGCATCAGGGGTTATCCTATCGGTGTTGAATCGCTGCGGCGAGGCCCGTCATTTCCTCCACGCGTCAAAGAAATGCCACGGGCACAGGGCACCGCGCTTGGGAACCGGGATCGGCCCCGCCGCCGATCCCCGAGGAGCGCGTTCGCCGCGTGCTCGTGATCCGGCTCGGTGCGCTCGGGGACGTCGTGCGCACGCTGCCTGCGGTGCGGGGGCTGCGCCGCGCGCTTCCCGGGGCGGATCTGTGTTGGCTCGTGGAACGTCGTGCGGCCGGGGTCCTTGCGGGGCAGGATTTCATCGACGAGGTCCGCATCTTTCCGCGCGAAGAATGGACGGCCCTGCTGCGCGGACTTAGATGGGGGAAGCTCGCGGTGGCGGTGTTTCGCTTCGCCGCGCAGATTCGCGCCGAGGGCTTTGACTGGGTGGTCGACTTTCACGGAATCCTGAAGAGTGGATTGATCTCCCGCGCCACGGGGGCACCGCTGAGAGTGGGCTTCGGGCGCGGCACGGCCCGCGAGGGCGCGTGGCTCTTTGCGAATCGCCGGGTCGATCTGCCGGCCCATCGGATCTCGCGCTTCGCGCGCAACGCCGCGCTGGTCAGAGCCCTGGGCGTGCGCGTGGACCCAGGCGAGGATCTCCTTTGGGCCGCAGGGCCGCCGACCGAGGTGGATCGTTGGCTCGAAGCGCATCCGCTTCCGATCCTGCTTCACCCGGGCAGTAGCCCGGGCACGCCCTACAAGCGGCTTCCCACGGAAACCTACGGCCGCGTTGCATCAGGGCTTCGAGAGGCGGGCGGCTTTGAAGTCGTGGTGCTGCGGGGGGCAGGGCGCCTGGAAGGGCGGCTCGCCCGAGAAGTCGTGGCCGCTTCGAAAGGGGCCGCGCGCCTCGCCCCCGAGACCGCGACCTTTCGCGAACTGGCGGCGCTGCTCTCGGGCGCTCGTCTCTTCGTGGGGAGCGATTCCGGCCCGCTTCACGCGGCTGCACTCGCCGGGACCAGGGTCGTCCAGTTGCTCGGGCCCACCGATCCCATCGAGAACCAACCCCACGCGGGCAGCGTGTCGCGTTCGCTCCGGCTCGGACTCGCCTGCAGCCCATGCCGTAGCGGCTGTGCCGAAGCTCCCTGCATGACCGGCTTCGAGTCCAGGCAGATCGTCGATGCCTGCGTCGAACTGCTGGAGCGGGAGGCGGCGGGAGAGAAAAATCCCGCGATGCGCAGATGAAGAGCGACGAGCCCCTCGAAATCCTGGTCCGCGCGCCGAACTGGCTCGGCGACCTGGTGATGTCGACCCCCGGGTTTCGAGCGCTTCGGGCCGGCTTCCCGTCGGCCCGAATTCACCTGCAACTGCCGTCGGAACTGGTGCCGCTGTTAGCGGGCGCTCCCTGGTTCGATGCACTGATTCCGCAAAAGGCGCACGCCGGCCTCCGTGAGACGCTCCGCGCGGGACGCCGACTCGCTTCGCTTCGGCGCTTCGATCTCGGCCTCTGCATTCCGGAATCGTTTTCCTCTGCACTGGAAATGCGGATCGCTGGCGTCCGCCGCATCGTCGGCACCGGCCGGTCGGGTCGAGGTGCGTTGCTGCATCAGCGCGTAGCGCTTCCGGCGCCGACTCCGGGTCGCGGGGCCCCGCGCTCGCGGATTGCTCGCGAAGCCTTCGTGCTGGGCCTGACCGATGCGCTCGGCTGCGAGCGACGCGGCAGTCACCTCGAACTGTTCACGACTGCGGCCGAGGAGGCGCGCGCCGCAAGGGTGTTGGCCGCCGCCCATCCCGGAGGGTCTCCAGGCGATGGCTGGGCTTTTCTGGTTCCCGGTTCGGCCTACGGTCCCGCCAAGCGCTGGCCGCCGGAGCGTTTCGCGGCGGTTGGCGACGACCTCGCCCGAAACGGTTTGTGCGTGGGTGTCCTCGGGACCCCCTCCGAGCGTCTGCTGGCAGACGCGGTGTGCAAGGCCATGCAGGCCCCGGCCTGCAACCTCGCGGGCGTCCTTGACCTCGGCGCCCTGAAGGTGGCGGTCCGCGACGCGCGCGCGGTCGTTTGCAACGACTCCGGTGTCCGCCACATCGCGGTGGCGTTCGGTGTCCCTTGCGTGGTCCTCCTGGGGCCGACAAGGCTCGAGAAGACAGGCATGAACCTGGGCGGCATTTCTGTACTCGAGTCCGACGTCACGTGTCGGCCTTGCTATCAGCGTCGCTGCCCCATCGACCACCGCTGCATGACGGAAATCGCGCCGAGTGACGTGGTCGCTGCGCTGGGTCGGCTGGGCGGCGATGGCGCCGCATTCGCGGGGCGACCGGCGTGAAGGATCTCTCGGTCGTCATCCTCACCTGGAACACCGCAGCGCTGGTGCGAGCCTGCATTCTGGGCATCCGGAGGGAACTTGCCGACCTGCAGGCGAAGTACGGCGTGACGAGCGAGATCTGGGTGGTCGACAACGGCTCGACCGATGGCACTGCAGAGCGGTGGGCGGGCGAACCAAAGGGGATCGAGTGGCTGGTGCTCGAGGAGAATCTCGGATTCGCGGCGGGCAACAACGCGGCCTTCGCACGTTGCCAGGGGCGTGCGCTGCTGCTGCTCAACAGCGATGCCGCGATCTCGAGCGACGGGATCGCGAGTTGCCTCGAGGTTCTCCACAGCTCCCGGGAGGTCGGTGCCGTGGGGCCGCGGCTGGTGGGGCCGGACGGCCGAACCCAGGCTTCGGTGCACGGGTTTCCCGGCGTGCTGGACGAGTTGGTGCCACGGCGGCTGCGCGAAGTGCGCGCCCGGCGGGTTCGCCTCGGCGGTTCCGAGGCGATTCGGGTCGATGCCCTGCGCGGCGCCGTGTTCTTCGTGAAACGCGAGGTGCTCGATCGCATTGGTCCCCTGAACGACGACTACTTCTTCTTTCTCGAAGAAACCGAGTGGTGTTGGCGCATGCGCGAGGCGCAGATCGACGTGCTCTACCTGCCCGACGTAATGGCGCTCCACGTCGGTGGAGCGAGCAGCAAGGCCGTGTCCCCGGTGCGCACGCGGATCGAGTTCCACGCGGCGCTCTACCGCTTTGTCGAGGCGCGACAAGGACGAATCGCAGCGGGCGTGGTGCGCGGAATCCGCCTGCTGCGAGCTGTGGGGACGGCCCTGCTCGCGGCGCCCACCGCCCTGTTTCGAGACACGTCCCGGCAGCGCCTGCGCGAGCGACTGGCGCTCGTGTCCTGGCATCTCCGGGGGAGACCCGAGGGCGAAGGGCTGGCGCCACCCGGGCGCGGCGCGAAGCGCCATGGCGGGCTCGACGGCCATGGCGAAAAGGGGGAAGCTTCCGCCGAAGCCGCGCAGCCGCGGCCGACGGGAGCCGAGAGTTGAAACCCGATAAGGACGCCGCGCGGAGCGTCGACCAACTCGATGCCGACCGGCTGCAGAAACTGCTCGAGGCCTTCGATCGCGTCCAGGTCCTCGTCGTTGGCGACGTGGTGCTCGACGAATACCTGTGGGGCCGGGCGGAGCGGATCAGCCCAGAAGCGCCCGTCCCGGTGGTGCAGGTCGATGCGGAGTCCACGGTGCTCGGGGGCGCCGGCAATGTCGCCCGCAACGTGATCGCCCTCGGCGGACGTTGCGCCCTGGTCTCGGTGGTGGGGGACGACGCGGACGCCGCCGCGGTCCGCGGCGCCCTGGCGAATCTGGGGATCGCCGGCGATGGAATCGTCTGCGAAGCCGGTCGCCCCACCACGCGCAAGACCCGCGTCGTCGCAGGGGGACAACAGGTCGTTCGCTTCGATCGGGAGACTCGCGCGCCGGTGGCGAAGGCTTCGGTGGCGGCGATGCTCGACGCGACGAGGGCCTGGGGGCAGCGCTTGGATGCCGCCATCCTGGTCGATTACGCGAAGGGCGTTCTCTGCGATGGGCTCGTCGCTCCGCTTCTCGCGAGTCTCGGGGAGCGCGGCGTCCCGGTGGCGGTTGACCCGAAGGAGGACGTGGCCCGTTACCGTGGGGCTTCGCTCTTGAAGCCAAACTGGGCCGAGGCCTGCCGGATGGCTTCGCGGGGGGCGGTTCCCGTCGAATCGGGCTCGGAGATGCCCGAAGCGGCCCTCTTCGAGGCGCTTGCGCGAAACTTCGGCGAGTCTCGCCTCGTGGTGACGCGAGGTCGTGCCGGCATGACGATCCTCGAACCGGGTGAAGCGGCGGTCGTCGTACCCACCGCAGTCCGCGAGGTGTTCGACGTGCAGGGGGCGGGCGATACCGCCATGGCCACGCTGGTGCTGGCCGCTTCTGCGGGGGCCAGCCTGCTCGAGGCGGCGGTCCTGGCAAACGCCGCCGCGGGTGTGGTGATCGGCAAGATGGGGACGGCGACGGCGACGCGCGGGGAAGTCGGGATCGAACTGCCGCGGGCGATTGCCAGCGCAAGGGGAGAAAAATGACGCGCAGCATGACGGGTTTCGGCCGCGCCGCCGTCGAACTCGAGGCCGCCGGACTCGAAGTCGAGATTCGCTGCGTGAATCACCGGCACCTCGATGTCCGGGTGCGATTGCCCCGGGCCTTCGCGGCCCTCGAGGCGTCGGTCGTGGGGCGCGTGCGCGAGTGCCTCGCGCGCGGCCGCGTCGAAGTCGGCATCAGCTTCGCCGGGCAGCGCCCTCCGACACCCGAGGTTCACGTCGATCTCGAGTTGGCCGGGCGCTACTTCGAATCCGTAGAAGCGCTGGCGGCGCGCCACGATCTGCCCTCGGGCCTCGACGCGGCCGGACTGCTGGGTCTTCCCGGGGTGGCCACCCCCATCGAGCTGCGCCGCGACGAAGACTCGGTCCAGGCGCCGCTGCTTCGCGGCGTCGATGGGGCACTCGAGGGTGTGGTGGCGATGCGCGAGGCCGAAGGGCAAGCGCTTGCCCGCGAACTTTTCCTTCGGCTCGACCGAGTCGAAAAACTCGCGGTGCGCTTCGAGGAGCGCTCGGGCGAGGTCCTCGAGGCGGTTCGCGAGAAGTGGAAACGGCGGGCGGAAGAGTTCGAAACCGGCGCGCTGCCGCTGGAGCCGGCGCGGCTCCACCAGGAGATCGTCCTGGCCAGCGACCGGCTCGACATCACCGAGGAACTCGCTCGGCTGCGCTCCCACGTGGGCCAGTTCCGCGAGTTCCTGGCCGCCGAATCCGCCGTGGGACGCAAACTCGATTTCCTTCTCCAGGAAATGGCGCGGGAAGCGAACACCGTCGGATCGAAAGCCAGCGATGCTCCGATGGCGAGCGACGTCGTCGAATTGAAGACCGAACTCGAGCGGATGCGAGAGCAGGTCCAGAACATTGAGTAGACCCGCCCCGCGCAGCGGCCCCGCCGTGCTGCGGATGATCAACGTCGGCTACGGGAACCTCGTGATGGCCTCCCGGGTGGTTGCGATCATTTCGCCGCAGTCGGCCCCGATGCGCCGGCTGCGCGAAGAAGCGAGCGAGCGGGGGAAACTGGTCGATGCGACGCAGGGTCGTCGGACACGCTCGATTCTGGTGACGGATAGCGACCACGTGATCCTGTCTGCGATCAATCCCGAAACCGTTGCCTCGCGCCTCGCCGATTCCGAATTCGAGCGGGAGTGAAGAAGGTGCGGAGAGGCATCCCCTTCGTGGTGGCGGCGCCTTCGGGCACCGGGAAGACCACGGTGTGCCGCGCGCTCCTCAAACGCGATCCCAACCTTCGCTTCTCGGTGTCGCATACGACCCGACTGCCGCGTGAAGGGGAAGTGGACGGGCGCGACTATCACTTCGTGCGGGCAGAGGGTTTCCGCAAGCTGGTCGAAGAGGGCGGTTTCGTCGAGCACGCCGAGTACGCCGGGCACCTCTACGGGACCAGCCGGGCAGCGCTCCGTGAGCCGCTCGACAGCGGTCTTGACCTGCTGCTCGAGATCGAAGTCCAGGGGGCGCGGCAGATGCGCGACCGCCTCGACGATGCGCGCTTTCTCTTCCTGCTTCCGCCGAGTTTCGAAGTGCTCGAAGAGAGGCTGCGCAGGCGCGGCACCGACAGCGCCGAGGCTGTCGAGCATCGGTTGGCGCTGGCCGACCGCGAACTCGAGGCGGTTTCGTTCTTCGACTATGCGGTCGTCAACGACGCAATCGCGGACTGCGTGGATGCGCTGCAAGAGATCGTCGAGGCCGAGCGTGCCGGCGACACCCGGTTGGCCCGCGAGCGGTTTGGCCGCGAGGTCGCTCTCGCGCGCTGGCGCGCGGCGACCTCCTGACCCAGCGCGGGCGCTGCGTTGCCCGGGGCCCCCGGGACCGGTATTCTCATAAAACACTGTACTAAAAGCGATTTTTCCGCCGGGAGGCTCGAACCGCGCCGGGCGCGGAAGCGATGCTGCGATTCAACGACATCGCCGACCGCATCCTGGAGTACGAACCGTCCGCCGACCTCTCGCTACTCCAGCGTGCCTACGTTTTTTCCGCGAAGGTCCACGAGGGGCAAGAACGTCTCTCGGGGGAGCCCTACCTCGTGCATCCGCTCGAGGTTGCGGGAATTCTCGTCGACCTCGGGCTCGACCACGAGGCGGTAGCGGCGGGACTGCTCCACGACACCCTCGAGGACACGCTGACCACCCTCGATGAACTCGACCGGCTCTTCGGGGAAAACGTGGCCTTTCTCGTCGATGGGCTGACGAAGATCGCGAAGATCGAGTTCACCTCCGCTCGCGAACGCCAGGCCGAGAGCTTCCGCAAGATGATCGTTGCGATGTCGAAAGACATCCGCATCCTGCTGATCAAGCTCGCCGATCGTCTCCACAATATGCGCACGCTGGTGCATCTCGATGAGGACTCACGGCACCGCATCGCCCAGGAAACGGTCGATATCTACGTCCCGCTGGCCCACCGCCTCGGGATCTACTGGATGAAGCAGGAGCTCGAGAACCTCTCGTTCCGGGCGCTGGAGCCCGAGACGGCTTCCGAGCTCGATCAGCAAATTCGCGGGGGGAACCTCGAGCGGCAGAAGTACGTCGATGAGGTGCTGGGGATCCTCGAGGCGAAGCTGCGAGAGGCCGGGATCGAGGCCAGCGTCACCGGGCGGCTCAAGGATCTCGCATCGATCCATTCGAAGATGATCTCCCAGGGGCTCCGCCTCGACCAGATCTACGATGCGATCGCCTTCCGAATCGTCATCGAGGGGGACGCCGATCTTTGTTACGCGGTACTGGGGACCCTTCACGCGATCTGGTCGCCGGTGCCGTCTCGTTTCAAGGATTACGTCGCGCTCCCGAAACCCAATGGCTACCGCTCGCTGCACACGACGGTCATCGGTCCCTACGGTGAACGCATGGAGATCCAGATCCGGACCCGCGACATGCATCGCGATGCGGAACTCGGAATCTCCGCCCATTGGAAGTACAAGCAGGGGAAGGTGGGCGTCAGCGGAGACGACCAGAAGTTCGCCTGGCTGCGACAATTGCTCGATCGTCAACGCGAACTCGAAGACCCCCACGAATTTCTGGATGCAGTCAAGGTCGACCTTTTTTCCGACGAGGTCTTCGTCTTTACGCCCCGCGGCGAGGTGGTGACGTTGCCGGTGGGTTCGTCCCCGATCGATTTCGCGTACTCGATCCATACCGAGGTCGGAGACCACTGTTCGGGCGCCCGCGTCAACGGCCGCATGATTCCGCTGAGGACCCGTCTGGTGGATGGGGACACCGTCGAGATCGTCACCAACCCCAACCAGTTTCCACGCAAGGATTGGCTCGAGTTCGCAGTCTCGGGACGCGCGAAAAATCGAATTCGCTACGCCATTCGCATCGCCGAACGTTCGCGCAGCCGACAAGTCGGGCGCGACCTGTTGAACCGGGAGTTGCGCCGGACAGGGCTCTCGCTGGCCCGGCTCGAGGAGCGCGGCGAAATCGAAGCCGTGGCGGGCCGCGAGATCCGCAAGGGCACCGGGGAAGATCTGTATTCCGCCCTCGGCTACGGAAAACTCTCCGCTTCGTCGGTGGCGAGGAAGCTCCGGGGCGAGGAGGAGCCCGAGGCCCCGGTGGCCGGGGCCCCCGGGCGTCTGCGCGCGCTCTTCCGAAGGTCCAGGCGCGGTGGAGGGGGGTCGGGGATCCGCGTCAGCGGCCAGGCCGACGTGCTGGTGCGCTTCGGCGCCTGCTGCGACCCGCTTCCCGGTGACGAGGTGACCGGGTTCGTCACCCGCGGTCGCGGCGTGACGGTTCACAGCGCGGAGTGCCGGCGCATCTTCGAACTCGACCCCGATCGGCGGATTGACGTCTCCTGGGAGGAGGGCAGCAGGGAGCCGAGGAAGGTCAAGATTCGCGTCTCTTCGAAGGACCAGCCCGGCATCCTGGCCCAGGTCACCAACCTGATTTCGGAGCAGGGTGTCAATATCAGTGGCGCGAAGATCAGCACGCGCCGCGGAGAGAACGCAGTACAGGTCTTTGAAATTTGGGTGACTGACTCGGAGGTTCTGAAGAACCTGATGAAGCAGATCAGCAAGGTGAAGGGCGTGGCTTTGGTGGAGAAAATGCGGGGATGACCCACCGGATCAGTGCCTGCGTGATCGCTCGCGACGAAGAGGTGCAGCTCCAGCGCTGCCTCGAAGCACTCAAGAGCCTCGACGAGACGGTGGTACTCCTCGACGCTCGGGCTCCCGAGAGCATGGATGTGCTGGCAGAGAGCCTCGGCGCACGGGTTTCGCGGCGGGAGTATGACGGCGACATCGAGCAGAAGTGCGCCTGCGTTGCGCGTGCGGAAAATGACTGGGTCTTCCTGGTGGATCCCGACGAAAGCGTCCCCGAGGCCCTGCTTCGAGAAGTTCGCCGGGCCGTCGAGACCGCCGATCACGACCACCGCAGCGAAACGAGTGGCTTCGAAGTCAACCGCCGGACCCATCACCTCGGCCGTTGGATCCGTTTCGGTGACTTCTACCCCGATTGGAAGTTGCGACTCTTTCGGCGCTCGCGCGCGCGTTTTGCCGGGCGCAACCCACACGGTCGCATCGAAATCGCTGGCCGCGTTGCGCGCCTCGAAGAGGAACTCCTCCACTACAGCTACCGCGACCTGGCGGACCAGGTCGATCGCATCCAGTTCTTCAGCCGGGTGGCGGCCGAAGCCCTGCACGCCGAGGGCCGCAGGGCGAGGGTTCGCGACTGGCTGCTCCGGCCCCCTGCGCGCTTTCTTCGTGCCTACGTGTTGAAGCAGGGTTTCCGGGATGGCGTTCCCGGGTTCTTCATCGCCGTCGCCACGGCCTTCAACGTCTTTCTCAAGTACGCGAAACTCTGGGAACTCGAGCGGCGCGGGGCCGATTCGTTCGGCCCCCCGCGCTGACCCTCGTCCCGGCCAGAGACTTCCCCTTGCGAATGGTCTTTCTCTCCAGTGACTGGAAGTGGACCGGCCCCTCCGAGCCGATGCTTCTGCTGCAGGCAGCCCTCCGCGAGCGGGGGCACCGCGTCGATCTGGCCTGTGCCGAAGCACCGGGGGGGCAGGTGGGGGCCTTGCACGCGAAGCGCGCGCCCGCGGACTCGGTCCCCACCTGGCGCCGGAACGCGGGCGCGGGATCCGCCCGCTGCGCGACCGCCGCGATGCCCGGCTGCTTGCCGAATGGATTGCGCGAGAATCGATCGAAGTCGTCCACACCTGGCATTCGAGGGACCACGGCCTGGCGCTGGCCGCGCGCGCCCGCTGCGCCGCAGAGCTTGCCGTGGTGCGGAGCCTGCCCGCTGCGAAACTGCCCTCCCTGGCGGCGCCGTGGAATCGCTGGCTCTTCGGTCCGGGCTGTGATGGCCTGGTCTGCGTTGGCCAAAAGAACGCCGAGCGGCTGCAGGCGGTGCGCGGCGCTCGTCCTCTTGCGTCGACGCGGGGTGTCGTGGATGCCGAGCGCTTCTCGAACGCGGAGAGGTTCGGTGGGGCTGCCAACGCCTTCCGCAGCGGCAGCCCCCGCATCGGCATCGTTGCAAGGGTGCAGGCGCATCGGCGTTTCGATCTGTTGGTGGATGCCTTTGCACTGCTGGCCGCCCGAGAGCAGCGCGTGAAACTGGTGGTCATCGGTCGCGGTACGAGGATGCGCGAACTTCTCGAGGTCCCGGTTCGTCGGCGCGGCCTCGAGGCGCGGGTCGAATTCATGGGCTACCGGCGCGAGGACTACCGCGAGGTGCTGGCCCGCCTCGACGTCTCGACGCTGCTGGTGCCGGGATCCGATGGCAGCTGTCGCGCCGTGCTCGAGGCCGCCGCTGC
>Ga0209554_1000162_pt1 | contig 53858 bp, 54 predicted proteins | sample MarorgKNORR_S2LV_5_FD_188221 | JGI IMG/M metagenome (GOLD analysis project Ga0209554, IMG submission 188221) | Marine microbial communities from the Southern Atlantic Ocean, analyzing organic carbon cycling - Bottom_A/KNORR_S2/LV (SPAdes) (version 2) | ecosystem: Environmental > Aquatic > Marine...
GAAACTTTATATGATCGTTTTCTCCATGTTAACGTTTCGCCCGCAGCCGCAGTGGAGTTTCAGCATTTTCAAGACAAAATCATAGAAAAAATTAATTCTTATTTTGGTTACAAAGCAATTAAAGGAATTAAAATACATCAACTTCTTGTTAATACGAATCAGCAGAATATAAAACAACGAAATGTCAACCTTATTGATGCTAAAGAAAAAAAATTAGCTATCAAACGTTCTGCGCCCACATTATCCAACAAGGAACTTGAAGAGTCTATTGTGAATTTAGGATTATCGATTACTAATGAAGATAAATAATCATGTTTAATTTACACCGTATTTTATCAATTGCCTTTTTTATAGTATTTTTTATATTGCCCATATCTGCGAACACAGTTTTGGAAGTGACAGAGGATGATTTTGTTGTTGGCGATAAAAATGCTCCCGTTACTATTATAGAATATGCCTCATTATCATGCAGTCACTGCGCCGATTTCCACAATAATACGCTTGAGGACTTAATTAAAGAATATGTTGATACGGGAAAAGCGCGGATCGTGTTCCGTGATTTTCCCTTTAATTATCCGGCTTTAATAGGCAGTATGGTTCTCCGCTGCATTCCTGAAGATGTCCGCTATGATTATATGAATGCCTTATTTCAACTACAACCAAAATGGGTCGTGCGTGAAAACGCCAAATCAACACAAGAATTGTATAAGATTATGCAAAGCGGTGGCATGACAAAAGAAGAGTTTGAAACTTGTACCAACAATGTTGAATTGGAAAATACTATTCTTCAAGCTCTTATTGCTGCTCAAAATGAATTTAATATCCAATCAACGCCCTCCTTTTTAATAAACGGTAATTTAGTGGAAGGAAATAAATCTATAAAAGAATTTAGACAAATCATTGATAAAATATTATCAGAATAATTAATGATAAAATTTAATAAGCTTAAAGTTAAGGGCTTTAAATCGTTTGTTGAGCCAACAGAGATTATTATTGAAAATGGGCTCACGGGTATTGTGGGTCCAAACGGCTGTGGAAAATCCAATCTTGTAGAAGCTTTTCGCTTTGTGATGGGTGAGCTTTCCCCTAAACAAATGCGAGGAAGTGAGTTAGATGATGTTATTTTTAATGGCACCTCAGATCGCCCTGCATGGGATATAGCAGAAGTAACCTTAGATCTTGACAACTCTGAGCGCAAGGCCCCGAGTATTTTTAATCAAAATGATAAAATAGAAGTAACACGCCGTATTTGGAGAGGAGAGGGTTCCGAGTACCGTGTAAACGGAAAAGAAGTTCGCCTTAAAGATGTACAACTTTTATTTGCGGATGCCTCTACGGGAGCAAGATCAACTTCCATGGTAAGCCAAGGAAGAGTAGGGGCAATTATTGCAGCTAAACCGGAACAACGCCGAAGCCTACTTGAAGAAGCAGCTGGCATTACAGGATTGCATTCACGGCGGCATGAAGCTGAACTTCGACTAAATGCAACTGAAAATAATTTAGAACGTGTAAAAGATGTACTTGAAACACAAGATGAACAATTGGAAATTTTTAAAAAACAATCGAAACAGGCAGAGCGTTATAAAAATATTCAAAAAGATATTACTCGTGCAAGGGCAACTGTATTCTATCAAAAATGGCAAACAGAAAAAAATAAATTAGAAGAAACAACACAAAAAATTTATAAACAAAATGGCCTGGTAGTGGAGCAAACACAAGTAGTTGCTAAAATTAATATAGGCTATGAAAATGTGCAGCAATCCCTTCCTAATTTGCGCTTAGAAGAAAATAAAATTGCAGCAGAATTACAGCGCAATTCCATTAATCTTGATAACCAGGAAAAAGAAATTGAGCGTGCTAACACAGCTATTGAGGAGATTCAAATACGCATTGAGCAAATTAAAAACGATAGCAATAGAGAAAAATTTTTATTTGATGATGCTCAAGAAAACTTATCTCGTGTTCGTGATGAAAAATCATTGTTGGAAAAACAACAAGGGGATTTATTTGTTGAAGAAAATAATGATGATTTGAATCATGTAACATCTCCAACAAAAAATAACAATCCTATAATTGATTACTTAAACTTTGAAGATGGATATGAAAAAGCCCTTGCTGCTGTTTTTTCTGATGAATTAATGGCCTCTATTAGTGATAAACATTCGTCCTTTTGGCGAACACTACAAAGCAACAATCAGTCAAGTTTTCCAGAGGGGATTATCCCTTTTTCAACTATCGTTAAAGCTCCCGATAACCTCAAAAAACGCTTGGAATATATAGGTTTTATTCAAAATAAAGAAAATATTAACGATCTTCAAAATAACCTTTCTGATGGTCAGATTTTGGTGAGTGAACTAGGGGAAATTTGGCGTTGGGATGGCTTTACCTCTAAAGGTAAACAAAGTACATTAACCAAAGCCGTGTTAGAACAATTAAAAAACAGGCGCCTAAAACAATTATCTGCTGAAGAAAAACAATGGCAAGACATCATGATCACAGCACAAAAAAGAATTGATGAATTGCACGAACGAAAAAAAACATTGAATAATGATTTATTAGAAATGGAATCCATGCCCAAAAATATCTCTTCAGAAAAAACACGTTTACAAAATTTAATTACTGAAAATAAAATCACTTATGATAAAGTTGCTGGAAAACTTCGTGACACGGAACAACAAGCTAATGAAATAAACAAAAAATTAAAATTAGAGGAAGTAAGGCTCAATGAATTACGAGAAGAAAAAATTCGCATTGAAGGCGTTATTGGTACATTAAATGAAACCATTCACCAACTAACGGATCAGGTACTGGAAAGATTAAGCATAAAAATGGAGGCTTTATTTGAAGTAGCAAAAATTAATCCAAACAAAACCCTTCCCTCATTAGAAGATCTAGAGAGAAAACTAGAACGTCTTATTGGTGAACAAGAACGTTTAGGGGGTGTTAATTTGTTAGCAGAGCAAGAGGGGGCAGAATTGGAAAAAAAGGTAAATATAATTAAAAAGGATCAATCTGATCTACTAGCGGCAATTTCAAAATTACGTGAAGCCATTGACACATTAAATACTGAAGGTCGTCAACGCTTACTTGCTTCGTACGGTGTGGTAAATGAACATTTTCAAAGACTATTTGTTCAACTCTTCGGAGGAGGAAAAGCCTATTTAAAATTCACAGATGAAAGCGATCCTTTAGAAGCGGGATTAGAAATTTATGCAAGTCCGCCTGGAAAAAAATTGCAAAACCTGACACTAATGTCTGGTGGGGAACAAGCCTTAACCGCACTATCTTTACTGTTTGCTGTGTTTATGTCCAATCCAGCCCCTATTTGTGTTCTTGATGAGGTTGATGCCCCTCTTGATGATACAAATGTTGATCGTTTTTGTTCATTGGTAGAAGAAATTTCTCAAAATTCTCTAACGAAATTTCTTGTTATTACACATCATCGAATGACCATGGCTAGAGTTAACAGGTTATTTGGAGTGACGATGCCTGAAAAGGGTGTTTCACAACTTGTATCCGTAGATTTAGAGAAAGCTGTTCAAATAAGAGAAAATGGATAATAATAATGACAAGATTTCTGACTTAAAGAAAAAAATTAACAGTATCGAAAAAAGTCATCAATCCGAATCGATGCCTAAAAAAGAAAGTGGTGTTAGCTTTGGATTTAAAATAAGTACAGAGTTAGTAGCTGCTTTAGTCGTAGGTGTAGGTATCGGGCTTCTTGTGGATAATTACTTTAATACCAAACCTTTTGGACTGATTATTTTTTTCATTCTTGGTGCATTTGCTGGATTTTTTAATGTTTATCGTGTAATGCGTCGCATTGAAAAACAATAAGAATTCAAATATCACACAGATATAAAATGTCCGCTTCAGGAGAAAAACACAGTCCGCTTGAACAGTTTGAAATTACGCCCTTCGTGCACTTTGAGGTGGGTAGTGTGGATCTTGCCTTTACCAATTCGTCTCTTGCCATGGTGATTACTACAGCAGTCATCACTCTTTTTTTAACCCTTTCTGTTAATACGAGATCTATTATTCCTTCCCGTGTACAGTTAATCTCTGAGCTCAGTTATGGTTTTATTGCACAATTACTAAAAGACACAGTTGGTGAGCAAGGAAGAAAATATTTTCCCTTTGTTTTTACTATTTTTATGTTTGTATTAATTGGCAATATGGTGGGTATGATCCCCTATAGCTTCACGTTTACAAGCCATATCATTGTTACATTTGCCCTAGCCGCGGTTGTCTTTGTTGGTGTCACTATTCTAGGTTTCGCCAAGCACGGTATGAATTTTTTTTCTTTTTTTGTTATTCCCGGTTTGCCCTGGTATATGTTACCTCTATTAATCCCTATTGAGGTAATTTCTTATCTATCGCGACCAATCAGTTTGTCTGTCCGACTTTTTGCCAACATGTTGGCAGGTCATACACTCATAAAAGTCTTTGCCATGTTTGTAATAACAATGCCTTTTTATAGTGGTGTTTTACCCTTAGCATTCATAGTTGCATTAACTGGTTTAGAAATATTAATCGCATTTTTGCAGGCGTATGTATTTGCTATCTTAACTTGCTTATACATAAATGATGCATTACATTTACATTAACAACTAAGGAGGATTTATGGAAGTAGAAGCAGCAAAATTAATAGGAGCGGGACTAGCCGTTATCGGTGTAGTAGGTTCCGGTATTGGAATTGGAAGTATTTTTTCTTCATTTATTGAAGCCGTTGGTCGTAACCCAGCTGCACGTAGTGAAGTTTTTACAATGACAATGTTAGGGTTTGCGCTTGTAGAAGCAATTGCACTATACGCACTTGTTATCGCTCTGGTTATATTATTTACGTAATAAAAAATAAATTTTATAGTGCCACAGTTAGAACAAACAGAATTTTTTATCTCTCAGCTTTTTTGGTTGGTTGTTATATTCACTTTCTTATTTATATTCCTATGGCGAATATCATTACCTCGAATCAGTTCTGTGTTGGAAAAAAGAGAAAGTAAAATTGATGATGATATTACTTCAGCAAAACAACTTCAGGCTGAGGCTGAGGAAATACAGAAACAAATTGATCAACAATTGCGTAATGCACGATTAGAAACATCTGAGTTAATTAAAACAGCTTCAACTAAATTTCAAAATCATACAACTAAGGAATTACATCAGTTAGATAACAACTTAAGTAATACAATAGAAGAATCCGCAACTACAATTAAAAAAAATATAAAAGATTCATTAAAACAGATACATGATCAAACTTACTTGATTGCTAAGCTTACACTCTCAAAAATTTCTAATGTCCCAGTAAATGATAATGAAATTAAGGATACTGTCGATCAATTACAACCAAAAGTAATAAACTAATTATGTTTGTTGATCCGCAGTTTTGGGTTGCAATAGCCTTTATTATTTTCATAGTTGCTGTTTTTAATCCTATTCGAAAAATGCTTGGTACAACCCTTAATAGTAAAATTCAGGATATAAAAAATAGTATTGAGGAGGCAGAAAATATTAAGAATGAAACGCAGAATACTCTCAGTGATTTAAAAAAACGCCAAAATGATGTTCAAATAGAAATTGAAAATATTCACAAAGATGCCAAAGAAAAAATACAGATTTTGGAATCGCAAGCTGAGGAAAAACTAAAAGAAAAAATTGATAAACGCAACTTATTGGCCACGGCTAAAATTGAACAAATGACAAGAGATGCCAATGCCGCAATTCAACGACATATTTCACGAACAGCTATTGAAGCAGCCGTAACTATTCTAAAAAAGAAATTAGACCAAAACGAAAAACAAAATCTTATTAATCGATCAATAAAAGAATTAAGCTCAGTTTTTAAAAATTAATTTAGAATTTCCAATTGTTGCTTATCCAACATAAATCCAACAACAATTGTAATCATTCCGTCTACGTCTGGTATATTAATTGTTATCGTCTTGCTAAGATCCGTTTCGACAAATTCCTTAGTTTCTGTCTCCAAATTTTTGTTAAAATTACCTTCTGTGTAATAATATTGAATATCACGTAATTTTTTTTCCTTATCAAGAATGGCAAGATAAAATGGAAGGGTAATAATATTTTGTTCCTTTATTAGAGGCTTGACAATAAATAGAATCGATAAGGAGGCAGTGAAATTATTTTCATTTATAAAACAACCCTTGGAAAAATTATAATTGTTTATTTCCGCTTTGTATGCAACATCATCTACGCTAATAGAGGAGGCATTAATTCTCAAATATTTTTTATGTTCAGCTGCAAATAAGACTGTGGGGCATTTAATGAACTCTTTTTTTGATGTTGACAGAGGGTTGGATCCACAACTAATCAACATCAAAAGCGAAATAAAAAAAATAATATTTTTCACTATACGACTTAATTAATATAAATATCAAAAGAAGTATATAGACACAAATCTATTAAACAAATAATTATGACATCGGATGTAATCAATATTTATCTTGCCGGTCCCAGAGGATTTTGCGCAGGAGTAGAACGTGCGGTATTGATGGTGGAAGAAGCCATTAAAAAATATGGAGGTCCTATTTACGTACGTCACGAAATTGTTCATAACAAATACGTAGTAGAAGATTTAAAAGTAAAAGGAGCTGTTTTTATTGATGAGTTAGAAGAAATTGAAGATCGTACACGGCCTGTTATTTTCTCTGCACACGGAGTTCCAAAATCAGTACCAAAAGAAGCAAAAAATTTAAACCTGCTCTTCTTTGATGCCACTTGTCCACTTGTCAGTAAAATACACCGTGAAGTGGAAAATTTTGAGCGGTTACACGTTCCCATCATTCTCGTTGGGCACCGCAATCACCCTGAAGTTATAGGTACAATGGGACAAATACAAACACCCATCTACTTAATTGAAAAAGAAGAAGATCTGAATAATCTTCCTATCAAAAGAGATCAAAAAATTGCCTACGTCACTCAAACAACTCTTTCTGTGGATGACACTGAATCCATTATACAATCTATTAAAAAAAAATTTACAAATGTAATCGAACCTCGTAAAAATGATATTTGTTATGCAACATCCAACCGTCAAAATGCAATAAAAAAAATTGCCTCGCGTTGTGATCTTTTCATTGTTATTGGTTCGCATAATTCATCGAACTCGCTTCGCCTTGTAGAAGTAGCAAAACAATACGGCGCCAAAGAAAGTATATTAATAGAAAATTTAGAAATATTTAACCTAAGCAAGTTCAAAAATCTTAATAATGTAGGTTTAACTGCTAGTGCTTCGGCACCTGAAATATTAGTACAAAATTTTATTCAAATCATACAAAAGAAGTATAAAATAAATTTGCATGAGTCTGATTTTGCTCCTGAAAATATCAACTTTAAAATCCCTCAACAATTAAAGACAGTGATTTAGGGTATGGCTGTTTTTTCACCTGTGAATAAAGAAGATCTCTTATCTTTTCTTCAAAAATACGATATTGGAACATTAGAAAAATTTGAAGGTATTTTAGAGGGTATAGAAAACACCAATTACAAAATTACTACTTCAAAAGACATCTTTATACTCACAATCTTTGAAAAAAGAGTCAATACAGAGGATTTGCCCTTTTTTATTAATTTACAAAATCATCTTGCGCACAAAAACTTTAAGTGCCCTCAACCAATTACTAATAAAGAAGGCAAAAGCATCAATATTTTAAATGGGAAACCAGCAGTAGTAATATCTTTTCTGCATGGAAAGAAGGTAGGTGAAGCCACTCCTCAGCATTGTCAGCAGGTAGGTAGCACGCTATCATTCTTACATCAGGCGGCAAAAGATTTTAAACAACAAAGAACAAATGGGATGCAGCAATCACAATGGAGCAATCTCTTTGGTGAATGCCAAGGCATTAAAGACCATCCATATATGGATTTAATTAAACCTATTGAAGAAGAACTCCTTTACCTGGATCAACATTGGCCAAGAAATCTTCCTCAAGGCATTATTCACGCTGATGTGTTCCAAGACAATGTTTTTTTTAAAGACAATCAGTTTTCCGGATTAATAGATTTTTATTTTTCTTGTCATGATTTTCTTGCCTATGACATTGCCATCACTGTCAACGCTTGGTGTTTCAATGATAAAGGAAAATTTGATAATGATAAATTTCAATCATTGATTGCTGGTTATCAAGTGAACAGATTACTTAGTCATGATGAAAAACAATCAATGCCTGTCATACTACGAGGAGCTGCAATACGTATTTTAATTACGCGATTATATGACCAACTATATCATCCAGCAGGTGCTTTTGTAATTCCTAAAGATCCTTTAGAATATTTTTCTATTTTACAATTTCACCAAACTCATAATTTTTTTGAGGTTAATATATGAAAATTACGGTTTACACGGACGGCGCATGCTCGGGTAATCCTGGTATAGGAGGCTGGGGTGCAGTCATACTAATAGAAGATACAAAGCCAGTTCACCTGCACGGTGGTTCAGATCATACAACCAATAATCAAATGGAATTAATCGCTGCAATTGAAGCGTTAAAATATTTTTCAGAATCATCCACTCTTAATTTTTTTACAGACAGCAAGTACGTTAAAGAAGGAATTGAGTCATGGGTACATAACTGGAAAAGAAATGGATGGAAAACGACTGCAAAAAAACCTGTAAAAAATAAAGAATTATGGAAGGAACTTGATGCACAAATAACCAAACACACCATCAATTGGCAATGGGTAAAAGGACATGCTGGAAATGTTCACAATGAAACAGCTGATTATTTAGCAAGAAAATTTATTGAAGACAGGTAATGCACTCTAATATTATCATAGGTATTTTAATATTATTATACTGCATTTTTCCTCATTCAATATTCGCTAAAGAGGAATGGGTACTCGATAAAGAACTTTCCATCATTAGTTTTGAGATACCTGTATTCTTAGCCAAAAACGTTCGTGGACAATTCACTCAAATAGAAGGTCTCATTGAATTAGACCTTGAAGCAAAAGAAAATAATAAAGCAATTTTCTCAGTTGATATCAACAGTATTGAAATGAATTATAAAAAATACAGGAATTTAATGCTCAGCAATGTATTTTTTAATGTAAAACAATTTCCCATTGCCTTAATTGACACCAAAAAATTTTCCTATGAAGATGAAAGTAAATTAGAGATCTTGGTTGAACTTTCTATAAAAGGAGTTACCGAAACTGTTCCCCTTCAACTTGAGATCAAACGTTTAGCGGAAGAACTGGTGCAGATTAAAGGAAAATTAGAATTCTCACGAACAGCTTTTAAAATTGGAATAGGAAAATGGTCATCAACAGCCATTCTTAAAGATAACGCCACCATTGAAACAGACTTATTTTTATTTAGAGAATAATACTTACATCGTTGCACCAATGACCCACGGATTAAATTCATCATCCCCGTAACCATTTATTTCACTTTTTGTTAATTTTCCAGAAGCCGTACTGATAATTCGATGAAATATTTTTTCACCTATTTCGGCAATATCTGATTCATCATCCATAATCGTACCAGCATTAATATCCATGTCTTCTTCTAACTTGTTAAACATATTTGTATTCGTGGCAATTTTAATGCTTGGTGAGGGCTTAAAGCCAAAACATGAACCGCGGCCAGTGGTAAAACATATAACGTTGCTACCTGAAGCAACTTGGCCTGTTACTGATACTGGATCATAACCAGGAGAGTCCATATAATTAAACCCCTTTTTCTTTAGAGGCTCAGCGTAATTCAACACATCTTCCATAATAGAAGTTCCACTTTTCGCAACAGCCCCAAGAGATTTTTCCAATATGGTTGTAAGTCCTCCTTTTTTATTTCCCGGTGAAGGATTATTGTCCAAACTTCCCTCATTGATTGACGTGTAATGTCTCCACCAATCAATTTGGCTTTGGAGTTTTTTTACTAGTGCAGCATTGCCGGCTCTTTCAAAAAGTAGGTGTTCTGCACCATAAATTTCTGGAGTTTCCGCCAATATTGAGGTTCCTCCATGTTTCACAATCAAATCGGATGCATAACCCAAAGCCGGATTGGCCGTAATTCCAGAATAAGCATCTGACCCACCACACTGCAACGCTACCGTCAACTCGGATATCGGAATTTTTACTCGTTCTTCTTTGTTTAAATAAGGTAACATTTCGATAATTTGTGAAGAAACGTTTTCAATTATTTTTTTGGTACCACCTTCATCTTGAATATTCATATACACAACGCGGTCATCCTGTAGCTTGTCTTGGTACAAAGTGATTTGAGCGCATTCGCAACCCAAACCAATAACAAAAACCTTTGCAAAATTTGGATGTTGTTTGAACCCTTCAATAGTCTGATTGAAAATTGTCATGCCGTACCCGCTCGTATTCATGCCGCAACCGGATGAATGCTTCAAACACACCGCTCCATCAATATTGGCATACTCTTTTAATTTGAAACTGTTATTGACCGCATCAGCAATTTTTTTTACGACTGTTGCTGAACAATTAACGGTACTTAGCAAACCGATATAATTTCGCGTTCCTGATTTGCCATTCTTTCTTTTAAAGCCCTCAAAAAAAACATCATGGGAATCATTTATTACTTTGCTTTGATTATTTTTTGTCTCAAAAGACCGCTCAAACTCACTAAATTCCAAATTGTGCAAATGAACGTGCTCTCCAGGTAAAATATCCTTTGAAGCAATGCCAATGATCTGACCGTATTTGTAAATAAAACTATTTTTCTCTATTTTTGATAAAGCGATCTTGTGACCAAAAGGAATGGCATCGCTAGAGATGACATTTAAATCAACTTGCGTATGCGCGGGTATAAGCATTGGCGCTACGGCAACATTATCCTTCTCATTTAATTTTATTATATTGTACATGAAGCGTTCAATTTCTTTTATTCTATTGGCGATCGTTGATCTATTAAATTATCATCTTTAATTTGCTTCCAAAATTCTAGAGGGATTTTTTTCTCATAATCACTAATGTTTTCCTCCACTTCTTTACTTGACCCCATTCCCAAAATGGCTGTTGCAACTACGTCATTTGCATAGGGAAACTGAATGGCCGCTCTTTTAAGAGAAAAATCATAATTTTTGCAGGCATCTCTTAATTTATACGCTTTATTCAGCCAATATTCAGCCGATTCAAAGTTTTTTGGAATACGCACAAGATTTTTTTTTGCATTTTCAAACCAAAGCTCATCTAATTGTGTGTAGTCAAAATACGTATTTGGACTGGGCTCAATTAAAATACCGCTGTTAAAGACCCCGCCCAATACCAAAGAAATATTGTTGCTTTTACAGAGTGGAATTAATTCGTCTAAACTCGATTGATCCAGCAGTGTATACCGACCTGCTAACAGAAAACAGTCAAAGCATCCCTCTTTGGACAATTCTACCAACATTTCATTTTGATTAAGGCCGCACCCAAGGGCCTTAACCGCTTTTTCTTCTTTCAGTTTTATCATCGCTTTAATGGCACCTTTTTTAGCCTCACCTAAATGATCGGGATGATTATCGGGATCATGCAGATTCAAAACATCGACACTATCCAATTGCAACCGTTTCAGACTTTCTTCATACGAGCGCATAACACCATCATAACTAAAATCAAAGACTGTATCCTTGTTGGGGTCTTGTCCTTTAAATTTTTCATTACCTTCCAGTGAAGGCACAACTAGACGTCCAATTTTTGTTGCTACAACAAACTCATTTCTTTTTTTTTCTTTTAAAAATTTTCCCAATCGCTCTTCTGCCATTCCTGATCCGTACAAGGGAGCTGTATCAAAATAGCGAATACCGTTTTCCCATGCAGCATTTAAAGTACCATGCGCTTGATCGGGGCTTACTACTACAGGCCATCCACCAATGGGGGCTGTACCCATGCCAAGTTCTGACACTTCTAAATCTGTATTTCCAATTTTTCTTTTTTTGATCACCATATAAACATGATTAATAAACTATTTTTTTCATTTAAGAATTTGATATTAAATCTCCACACCTTAAACCTAACATCATAGCTGAAGCAGCAGTATTGCCTGAGTTGATATTAGGCAGAACCGATAAATCGCATACACGCAAGTTTTCAATGCCTCGAACCCTCATTTTGGAATCTAAAACCGCCATTTTGTCACTATCTGCTCCCATTTTTGCTGTTCCTGAAGGATGATAGTTCGTTCGTACAAATTTTCTGCAATGCGCTTCTAGTTTAGCATCATCTAAATCCCTTACATCAGGAATTAAAATTTCTTTTACTTTTTTACCAAGCTCTCCCTGCTTAAAAGTATTAAGAAAAAACCTTTGTCCAGCCATCATAGTTTCTAAATCCTTTTCATGTTTAAGTAAATTCAGTTCAATTATAGGCCTTTCAATAGGATTAGCTGATTTTAGTTTTACTTTTCCCCTTGATAATGGTTTTGTAACCACTGTTGTAATTGACATTCCATAATCATCATCAATAAGCCCAATAGTATCTGAATTCATATAAATACTTGGAACAAAAAAAGCTTGAATTGAAGGTAAATCTTCAAAACTTAAGGGATTTATGAATGCCCCAGCTTCAACACCGGTAGAATTGACAGGACCTGTACCAAATAACAAAAACTGTAAACCATTTTTTATCATTCTCCATCCTTTTCCCTGTTTATAATAACCATAAGCTCCATTTGCTTTTGCAATGATAGGGCATTCTGGATGATCAATTAAATTTTCACCCACACCTGGAAGATCAGCTGTGCAACCAATATCATGCAATTTTAATTCATCAGCGTTCCCAATACCGGATAACATCAATAACTTCGGAGTGATGAATGATCCTGCGGCAACAACAACTTCTTTATTGGCAAACTTTTTATTCAGCTCCCCTTTATTATTTCTATACTCAACGCCTATTGCTTTATTATCTTTAATGATGATTTTTTCGACTCTTGTATTTAATTGTAAATGTAGGTTAGAATTATTTATTTCGGGTTCAATAAAAGCATAAGCCGCCGAACTTCTTTTCCCCTTGCGATTCATAAATTGATAAAGACCTACCCCATGTTGTGCTTTCCCATTAAAATCATCTGTTAATGGAACCCCTAACTCTTGAACGGTTTTAATAAAATCATCCGTTAACTTATTAATATGTGATGAGTCAGACACTTTTAATGGGCCTGACTTTCCGTGGTACTCGTTTTCCAACCGATTATTATTTTCCATATTTTTAAAATATGGCAGCAAATCACTCCATGCCCATCCCACTGTATCATTGTTAACTCGTAAAATTTCATGCCATTCATTGTAGTCCTGAGGGCGTCCGCGCATATAAACTTGGGCATTAATTGATGTACCACCTCCCAATACATTACCCTGTGGCACAATATTTTCACGTCCCCCCAAATGTGCTTGTGGGGCTGTTTTATGATAAGTGGCATATTTTGAGTCATTAACGAGTTTAAAAAATCCAGCAGGTACATCTAAAAGAAAATTATGATGGGAGTATCCCGCTTCAAATAAATTTACCTCATAATTATTTTTTAATAATGCTGAAGTGACAGCACATCCTGATGCGCCCCCTCCAACAACAATATAATCAGTTGTATCATTCATGTGCCTTACCGTGTGAGGTAAGCACCGTCGACAACTAAAACTTCCCCGCTTACATAACTTGATGCTGGCGTGCATAAAAATAATGCTGCTGAAGCAATCTCTTCAGGCTCACCTACTCTTCCCATAGGTGTCATATTCCGCCAAACTGGAAACATCTCTTTGTCGTCAATTCCACCTTGTGTCATTTCTGTTCGAATGTAGCCTGGGGCAATTGCATTTACTCGAATATTTTGATCAGCAAAATCACTCGCCAAACTTTTTGTCATCATGTGAACCGCTGCTTTTGACGCATTATAGGCTACCTGTCGTTGCGGTATATTAGAAATAAAACCAGAAATGGAACCGATATTAAGGATAACTCCTCCTTTTTGTTTTTTCATCGGAATAATTGCTGATCTGCACATACGAAACACCGCATCAACATTAATGTCCATAATCTTATTTAAGTTTGTATCATCAAACGTCTCAATATAACCGTGCTGCGCAACTCCAGCGTTATTAACCAGAATATCCAAGGATCCTTTTTTATCTAAAACAAAATCAACTAATTCTTGGGGTTTGGAAGGATCGGTTAGATCTGCCTGAAAATAAGTTACATCGTAACCAGCTTTTTGTAAACTCTCTAAACCACCGTGCTTATCAGTACGACTACAAACTATTAATTTTGCTCCAGCTTCACCAAGTGCATGGGCAATGGCAAATCCAATGCCTCTCGTACCACCAGTGATTAAAGCAATCTGGTTGTCAGCCCTAAATTTATCTAATATCATTGAATTCTCCTTACTATTAGTATCAATAAATGAGTTTTTTTAAAGATATGAATATTAAATTTATGATGTAAAATAAATCAAAAATTGATGTATATTGTTGATAGATGCATCAAATACATGAGTTAATGACGTCAATTATATTGAGTAATGATGCACAACCTGGTTTGATCGCTTATTTATTGGAGTAATTAGCTATATTGCTCTCCAGTTGTTATGGATGCGGTTTATTGAAAATTTTATTTCAATTAATGTTTCTGTTGGTCTAGGTTTAATATTAATATTTTTAATTATTTGGAAGAGATAAAATATGAAAGCACTGGTGTTAGAAAAACAACTTGAATTATCTCTGCGAGATATTGATTTACCAACAATAATTGGGCCGGATGATGTTAAGATTAAAATGCACACCGTTGGCATTTGTGGCTCGGATATTCATTATTATGAACATGGAAAAATTGGTCAATGGGAAGTAAAGGCACCAATGGTTTTAGGTCATGAAGGTGCAGGGACAGTTATTGAAGTAGGTGAGAATGAAAAAATACTCTCTGTAGGTGATCGAGTTTGCATTGAACCTCAGGTAGTTGATAAAAAATCAAAAGAATACAAACTTGGTATGTATAATTATGATCAACAAGTAAAATTTTGGGCAACTCCTCCCATTCATGGATGTTTGGCACCGGAAGTAGTTTTCCCAGGAGACATGGTATTCAAAATTCCTGATCACCTATCTTTTGCAGAAGGAGCAATGGTTGAGCCCTTAGCGGTAGGTATGCAAGGAGCAACAAAAGCTAAAATAATACCTGGTCAAATCGGATTAGTAATGGGTTGCGGTCCTATTGGATTAGTGACAGCCTTGGCTGCGCTTGCTGGCGGCTGTGCTCAAGTTTATATTTGCGATATTCTGTCCGAAAAACTAAAAGTGTGCGAAAACTACCCTAATATAATTCCAATTGACTTAAGCAAGGAAGATTTGGCAAAAAGAATTATGAAAGATACAGGCGGTTGGGGCGTTGATCGTTTCTTTGAATGCTCAGGTGCTGTTAAAGCTTATGAAGCAATATTCTCATGCTGTTCGCCTGGTGCACATATTGTACTGATTGGAAACAATGCCGTTCCAGTTCCAATGAATTGGGCAATTTTATTTGCCAAAGGTTTAGAATTTCAAACTGTCCACCGTTATTCACACCAATATGAAACATCAATTCGATTATTATCAAGTGGTCAAATTGACGTGAAACCTTTGATTACAGAAACATTCAATTTTGATCAAAGCGTTGAGGCATTTGAGAGAGCTGCAGAACACAGAGCCACAGATGTTAAATTACAAATTCTAGTTAATGACTAATAATTTATTGCAGCGTCCTTCTTATAATAGAAGGAGCTGTAGGGCAGGCATTGTTCATTTAGGTGTTGGTAATTTTCACCGAGCGCATCAGGCATACTACATAAATGAATATTTAAATAACTATGATGATTTAAATTGGGGTATTGTTGGAGTTAACCTAAGAAAAAGTGAATCTGAAAATTTTCAACATTTAAAAAATAGAGAAGGAAAATATATTCTAAAAACAATCTCAACAGCTGGTGAGAAAAAATATAGTGAAATTCATTCTATAATAGATCTTTATGATTGGAGTAAAGACGATGAATTAGCTGAATCTATTTTTAGTAGTCCAGATTTAGAATTAGTAACAATGACTGTAACTGAAAGTGGTTATTATATTTCTGAAAACAATGAACTTAATCTTAATCTTCCTATCGTAAAAAATAATATTGAAGGAAAAGAAAAAACAACCATTTATTCCTATCTTCATAATGCACTGAAGATTAGAAAAGAAAAATGTAATAAACCTATTACTCTTCTCTGTTGCGATAATATCAGAGAAAATGGAGTAATGTTAAAGCAAACATTGTATAAGTATATCAAAGCTTGCAATGATATAAATTTATTAGATTGGATTGATTCTAATGTTAGTTTTCCATCCTGTGTAGTAGATAGAATAACGCCAAGAGTACCAGATAATTTAGCAAAAGAAATAAATAATCAGTTTAACATTGATGAGCAATGCTCTATTATGGGAGAATCTTTTATTCAGTGGGTTGTTGAAGATGATTTTATTGGCAAAAGACCTGCATTAGAAAAAGTTGGAGTACAATTTGTAGATAATGTTTTTCCTTATGAAGAAGCTAAAATTAGAATATTAAATGGTGGTCATGTCGCTGTAAGTTATTTCGGTTTTCTAAAAGGTTATACAACTTATGATCAGGCAATTAATGATCCTTCCTTACAAGAATATTTTTTTAAGTTTGAAAAAGAAGAAGTCATTCCAGCTTTAGGAAATGAAATGCCTTTTGATCTAAAAAAATATATGATGGTTATATTTGATCGTTTCAAAAATGAAAACATAGCAGATAGATTAGAGAGAATTGCTATGGACGGCGTAGCTAAATTTCCAATTTTTATTTTACCAACTATTAAAGCATGTTTTGAAAAAGATATTGTTCCATCAAATGCTATTAGTTCCATAGCAAGCTGGTATGTTTTTATGAAAAAAATTCATAATAAAGAGTTAATTTTTGATTACTATGAACCACAATGGGATTGGATAAAAAAATTTTTGACTGATGATAAAATAGATGATTTTGCAAATAATACTGAATTATGGGATGATGTGCCAAAAAAATTTCCCGATTTTAAAATTATTCTTAAAGATCAGATTATAGAATTACAAAATAAATATTTATAAATTCATAATTAATAATCTTTTGTTCTTTCTCTAGGACTTTGCACTGTTAAATTAGAATAGGCTGTCGATAATATTTTTTGATTACGATCAATTAAAATTGTTTTCACAGAAGAGGTTCCTAGATCGATACCAATAAACATGACTAACCTCTAATAAATAAAAAATTTAGTTCAATCTTATTCTGCTAACAATTTATTCTTTATTTACCTGCTCTAAGAACATAAATACCTGAAGCTGCAATTATAATAGCGCCTACTATAGTAGGCATATCCGGAAGGTCATCATAAACCAAATATCCCAATATAATTGCCCAAAAAATTAACGTGTAATGAAATGGTTGAATAATGCTTGCTCTGGCTTTGCTCAGTGCAATAATTTGAAAATAGATACCCATGGAAAAAAATATTCCAATGCAAGTGAAAAGAAAATAAGAATTTAAAGTTAATGGTTGCCAGTAAACAAAGGCTAGAATGGACAAGACTATAAAGCCAATTAAGGAAGTATAGAATAAAGATGTTTCTGTTGAATCATTTTCTGAAACTTTGCGTGTCACTACTTGGTATAAGCCTAGAAAAAATGCTGCCATTAGTGGTAGTAATGATTTTATATCAAAAATAGATAATCCTGGACGTAGGATAATCAAAACACCTAAAAAACCGACAAAAATAGCAATCCAAGTTTTAGGTGAAACTTTTTCTTTAAGTATAAATGCAGATAAGGTAACAATTATAACAGGGGTAAGTGAACCAACACTATGCACGTCCGCTAGAGAAAGGTAGCGAAAGGCTAAAACAAAACAACCTGATTCAATGATTGAAAAAAAACTGCGCAATACTTGTAACTTAACATTGTTGGACTGCCAAAATTTATAATTTTTCTTACGTTTAGCCTCGCTGCAGGATAGTAATAAAGTAAAAATGTATCTGATAAAAAGTAATTGAAAAATTGAGTGATTAATAACAGCTGTTTTTTGAAAGGCATCAAGTATGGAAAATGAAAAATACGCCGCTACAGCAAATAGGATTCCCACAAACTCTTTTGACTTGGAAAATGGCATCTAGTTTAAGTTTTGATAAATTGTTTTTACAAAATTTTTATTTAAAGTATTTTCCGCGCCCAGCACCTGGGTCATTAACACCGCTGTTAGATCATTTTTAGGATCAACTAAAAAATATGTTGCAGCCGCGCCCGCCCATCCAAATTCTCCAACACTTCCTATATTGTCAGCCTTTTCTACATCCATCATAACCCTAAATCCAAGACCCCACCCATAGGGTTCCAAGCCATTTTCTTCCAGCACCTCCACATCAAAGTTTCTAATTTCAAGAGGAAAAAAGGACGGTTCAAGATGATTGGTTGTCGCCTTTTTTAACATTGAATCCGATATAATTTTAGTCCCTGTTTTCGTCTTTCCTGTAAGAAGCATTTGGGCAAACTTACTATAATCCTCCAAACTTGAAAATAATCCGTGGCCTCCCCGAGCGTATGTTGAAATATTGGTGGGATGGCCGTATTCGCCAATTTGTTGAGGACTTGAGGAGGGTTCATTTAATTTTTTATGCAGAGGATCATATTCATAAGACGTCATTAATCTGTAAAGATTTTCGGGAGTGACAGAAAATCCCGTATCTTGCATTCCCAAAGGTTTGAAGATTCTTTTTTCTAATTGTGTTTGGAGTGATTCTTCTGTTACAATTTCTATAATTCTAGCCAAAACATCTACAGATACACTGTAAACCCATTCGGTGGATGGCTGGTGCAAGAGAGGGATTGTTGGTAACAAATTAATTTCTTCCTCCAAAGTGGTATCAGAAGAATGAAACAAACCTACTCGGTCGTATTCCTTTGCAACGGCATCTCCCAAAAAATTATAAGAAAATCCCGCTGTATGCGAAAGCAGATCTTTAATCGTAGGCATATTTTTTATATCAACAACATTGGAAATATCACTGTTGTTATATTTAAGAACCTTAAGGTTTGAAAACTGAGGCAGATAATCAGTTATCGCATCATCCAAATGTATTTTATGTTCTTCTATAAGTTGAAGAATGACAACAGACACAATGGGTTTCGTCATTGACCAAATTCGATACAGAGAGTTACTAAGAAGCGGTTCTCCGGTTAGCAAATTTAAACATCCTGCTTTGCCCTGAAACACTTTTTCTTTGTGCGTAATTTTCCATTCCGCGCCAGGGTATAATCTTTTTTTAATATATTGATTGACTAGGGACTGTAATTCTTTCACTATTTTTTTATTAATTGGACTTGTTATGTTGATGATCAATTACATGAAAAACGACATATTGCAAAAAGAACTTATTCTATGCTTGATGATTAATTGTCTGTGGAAGAATCCGCTAGAAAAAACTATTCACGAAGAGAGGGCGTTTTTGATTTAGGTTAAAATAAGTTTAATACGTAGCTCGACCACCACTAAGGTCAAATACTGCCCCTGTAGTAAAAGAATTTTCTTCCGAGGCCATCCAAGCTACCATTGAAGCCAGCTCATCCACTTTCACAAAACGATTACGGGGAATTTTGGAGAGCATATAATCAATATGTTCTTGAGATATTTGATCAAAAATTCGTGTCTTTGCAGCAGCAGGCGTTATACAATTTACAGCAATATTATTATTAGCTAACTCTTTTCCTAAAGATTTTGTTAAGGCAATTACCCCTGCTTTTGCCGCACTATAAGGCATTGCATTGGGATTACCTTCTTTTCCAGCAATAGAAGCAATATTGATAATTCTACCATAATTATTTTTTTTCATCACTGGCACAATGGATTTACAACAATAAAAAACACCACTTAAATCAATATCAATAATTTTTTGCCATTCTTCAATTGGATATTCCCATGTTGTATAACTAGGGCCCGCGATACCTGCATTATTAACCAAAATATCAATCCTTCCAAGTAGCGATAAAGTCTCTTTCGTGGCTTCTTCAATTTTTTGAAAATTTGTAACATCAACAATAATTTTAGTAATATTTTTTTCTTCAACAGACAAAAGAATTTTCTCATCTATATCCCAAATAACTACTTGGGCTCCCGATACCAAAAAACGCTTTGCAATAGCTAGGCCAAAACCTTGTGCCCCCCCAGTCACAACAGCAACTTTGTTTTTAAGATTTATATTATTCATTTAATAGTAATGTATTGAGCGCTTCTATAATTTTTTTTTCAGAAAGTAACTCCGATAATATAATTTCTCGCGGATAATTTTTGCCATACACAATATTAAAAGGAATCCCAAATCGCTGATATTGCTGAAGAAAACTTTCTATAGCACTGCTGGGCTTTGTCCAATCTCCTCTTACCTTAAAGACATTATTTTTAGAAAAAAGTTCTTGAATAGATTTTTTTTGAAGAACATTAATTTTATTAAATTGACAAGTTGCGCACCAATCCGCAGTTATATCAACAAAAACAATATCATTTTGACTGATTAACTGCTTTAAGTTTATTGTCGTGAGATCAAGCCATCCGGAATCAACCTTTAAATTAACAGATTTAAATACTGCAAAATTAGGCAAACTAAAAAATATAACCAAAGTAATAATGAAAATAAAAGTTTTGTATTTAAAAAAGTAAATAAGCGACAAGTATCCAATCAATAAAATAATAGTAACTGTTATAAAATAATAATTAAAGTGATTGAGCAAAACATTACCGATCCATACCAGGGTAGCTACTAACAAACATCCCAAAAAATATTTCAGGTATTTCATCCATGGTCCCGGCTGAGGAAAAAATTTTATTAATTGAGGAAATAAGGAAACGAACAAATAGGGCAATGCCATGCCAACTCCCATAGCGACAAAAATTACAATCATAATCATTGAAGATTGTGTGAAGGCAAAGGTGAGGGCAGTACCTACAAAAGGAGCTGAGCATGGTGTCGCCATTAAAGTAGCAAAAAAACCATTAAAAAAATCTCGTGTATAATTATTTTTCGGTATTTGATTAATGATGCCTGCACTCATAAAACGCGGGATCGATATCTCAAATAACCCAAATAAATTAAAAGAAAAGAATGTTAAAACAAATGCAATAATCATTAAAAAGATAGGTTGTTGAAATTGCATTCCCCAACCCACGCTCACTCCTAAATGGCGCAGTAGAACAAAGAAAAAAGCTAATAAACCAAAGGAGAAAACAATGCCAAAGGATGTAACCATAAAACTCATGCGGATGGAGGATGGGTGCTCAATATGCTGAAGCATCGATAATATTTTTATGGACAAAACAGGGAGAACACAGGGCATGCCATTGAGAATTAATCCCCCCAACAAAGCAGTCATAATAATTATAATAAAAGAGGGCACTGGATACTTTGAGACATTTGATGTTTCTACTTCTAGAGGAACGGTAAATAAAAAACTTCGATTGTTATCAGCAATAATAAACTGTGCATCAAACTGTTTGGCGTTTATTAATTTTTTATTAAAAATAAAAGTAGCTTCTAAATGTTTAGCATTTGCGGATAAGGAAATAATTGGTTCAATAACTGGTAATCCAAAGTCCGTATGTAAAAAAACTTTCGGATTTTCAAAAAATTCTTTCGCATCCACCTTTGCAATAAAAGATACGGTTTTTTCATTTGCAAAAGATTTAATATCAATATTTTTGAGAAAACTAATTTGCAAATTGCGCTCCGGTAATTGAGACAAAGTTTTTTCTATATTATGTGAATGCGCTGTAAGCAATTTTTCTCCCACAGGAATGAATAATTCTAAATGTGCTGATCCTGGAATGCAAATATCTTTACAAGTTAAATAGGTAACATCTAAAACAACTAACGTTGGTTGTGAAAAATCTTCAAGTGTAAGATGTAAGGGAAATATAACATGATTAGTATATCCAACGGACTGAATGCCTAAAATTTCAAATTGCTCGGGTGTTGGCCATAAAATTTCCAATGATTTAATGTTTGTAGAATTCTTCCATATAATTTCCTGGGGAAAACCTCCATCACCAGGAGATTGCCAATACGTTTTCCATCCTTTCTGTAATTGGTATTCCAAACCCACATAAATATTTTTTGAACTATCATTGTGGGATATGGGTGAAATTAATCGTACCTGTGATTCGGTGCCGCTGCTCCAATCCGACTGCAAAGCCCAAAGAGATTTAAAGGAAAAAATAACAATAATGAAAAATAAATATTTAATTAATCGCAACATTGTCTTAACTTTTATTTAATTTGATATAAGTACTATATATGTGTTAACTATTGAAATCACAAAATTGATGCGAATATAAATACAATATGAATTTAACTGGTCAAATTATAGTCTCTATGCCCTCTCTTGAAGATGAGCGATTTTATAAAACAGTTATTTATATCTGCGCGCACTCCTCTGAGGGCTCAATGGGCATTATTATTAATAAAAAAATAGATTATGATTTGTATCCTGATTTACTCCAACAACTAGGTATTGATAAGCCCCTGAATAATAAAAAATTATTTATTCGTTATGGTGGACCGGTTGAAAGCGGAAGGGGGTTTGTGCTGCATTCGGATGATATGGTGAGAAAAGAAACGCTCAATATTGACAAAGGTGTCGCCCTTACTAGTACTGCAGAATTTTTTGATGACTTGTCGAAAGGCAAAGGTCCAAAGAACTGTATTTTAGCTTTAGGATACGCGGGTTGGCAACCGGGACAGTTAGAATCTGAGATTATGCGAAACAGCTGGATGTCATTATCCGTTGATAATAGTTTTTTATTTGATGATGAAGTATCCAAAAAATGGTCGCAAGCCTACAAACTAATGGGGATTGATCCTAATAGCTTGTCGTTCGAATCAGGACAAGCTTAAATTTATAATTAGAAAAAATATTTAAAATGAGTGAAGTATTTTCCCATCATTTATATAAAAACACTTACTCTAAAGGTTTTTTTTAATAAAATTAATTCCTTCTTGATAAACTTCTTCTTCGGAGCTAAAAAAATCACGCCAAACTTTTGTTGCAGCTGCTAAGTCAGGTAAAGATCGTCCAAAAGCTTCTATAGTCAACCACCCTTTGTAATTTATTTTTTGAATTGCTTGGAAAGTTTCACTCCATGGGATATTTCCTTTACCAGGAACTCCTCTATCATTTTCTGAAATATGTATATGACCGATTTTATCTGAAAATTTACTAATAGATCCAACTGGGTCTTTCTCTTCAATATTGCTATGAAAAGTATCATATAAAATTTTAAAATTATCTTCGTTGACTAATTTAACATAATCATAGGCATCTTTGATGGTATTTAAAAAATAACATTCAAATCTATTTAAAGGCTCAATACACAAAGTGATATCAAATTTTTTTGCATAATTAGCAACCTCTTTATGAACTTCACTACCATTTTCTTTTTCAATCGTTGTAGGTGGAATTCCTGAAAATTGAGCAAGTGGTTGATGAAATGGACCACACATAATTTTGCTATTTAGTGCTTGGTTACAATCAACTGCCCATCTCAAAAAATCTTTAGCTTTATTTCTATTCGATTTATTTGAACTAATAGGATTATGTTCTTCATCAGGAATAACTGAAATTCCTGTACACTCTAAATCTAAATTTTTTAGTAGTTCAGAGATGCTATGATAGTGCTCGGGTGACCCTTCAAATATAGGCACCTCAACTCCATCATAACCAGCTTTTTTTAATTTTTCTAATAAATGAAAATCTTTTAACCCTAAATTTGTTGTCCAAAGTAAAAGATTAAAGCCTATCTTCATAATAAAAAAATTATTCGATACTTATCCACTGTGAATTAGAATTACTTGACTGCACAGTAGCATTAATAAATTTCATAATATGTAAACCCTCTTCAATATTTGGCAGAATTTTAATAAGTTCTTTAGCATTACCAATATTTTGAATTATATCAGCTGCATCAGAATAAATTTGTGCGAATCCTTCTAGATAGCCTTCTGGATGACCAGGTGGTATTCTTATGTTAGCCATAGAAGATTCTTTATGAATAGGGCCTCCTCTTGTTATTATTTGATCAAGTTTACCATCAATACTCATTCTAGCAAAATTTGGATTCTCTTGTTCCCAGTGAATAGCGCCTCTCTCTCCATAAATAGAAATTTTTAAATTGTTTTCTTCTCCTATAGCAACCTGAGAAATTGATAAGCTTCCTTTAGCTTTGTTGTTTAACCTTATTAAAATACTTGCATCATCATCTAATTTTCTTCCTTCTACAAATGTTGTTAAATCAGCGGCAACTTCTTGAACTTTTAATCCTGTTACGAATTCCAAAAGATGCATTGTGTGACTACCAATATCTCCCACTGCACCAGCAGCTCCGCTTCTTTTGGGATCAGTTCTCCATTCAGCCTGCTTGTTTTCACCTGTATCCTCTTCTTTTTTACCAAGCCATCCTTGTAAATATGATCCTTTAAGAACCCTAATTTTGCCTAAAGTGCCTTCTTGAACAATTCTTCTCATTTCTCTAACAACTGGATAACCAGTATAATTATGAGATAAAAAAAACTTTGCTTTTGATTCTTTTACTGCTTTATAAAGAGAATGAGCATCTTCCATAGTAGCAGTTAGCGGCTTATCACAAATAACATTTACATCTTGTTTTAAAAATTCAATAGAAGGTCCAGCATGCATGTGATTTGGTGTAACGATTGATACAACTTCTACACCGTCTTCTCGTTGTGCCTCTTCTTTTGCCATTGTTTTAAAATCTGGATAACTTCTGCTTGGGTCGATGCCTATTTCTTTAGCAGATGCTAAAGCCCTATCAGCAGTAGAAGATAAACAACCTGCTAAAAGATCATATCTATCATCAATTCTTGAAGCAATACGGTGAACAGCACCAATAAAGGCGCCTTGACCCCCTCCAATCATGCCCAATCTCAATCTTCTAGGCATTATTTTATGCCAAGTATTTTTTTATTTGTTTCTTTATCCATTCCAGAATCAGCAAAATCATCAAAAGCTTTTTCTGTTACCTCAATAATATGACCTTGAATTATAATAGCGCCCTCTTTTGCTCCTTGCTTAGGACTTTTTATGCAACATTCCCATTCTAATACCGCCCATCCATCAAATCCGTATCCTGAAAGTTTAGAAAAAATAGATTTAAAATCGACTTGTCCATCCCCAAGGGACCGGAATCTACCAGCTCTATTAATCCAAGGTTGAAATCCACTATAGACACCTTGTTTCCCTGTTGGATTTAATTCAGCATCTTTGACATGAAACATTTTCAATTTATCATAATAAATATCAATGTGATCCAAATAATTTAAATGTTGAAGCACAAAGTGACTTGGGTCGTAAAGCATATTGCATCTTTTATGATTATTCACTCTTTCCAAAAACATCTCAAAGGTAACGCCATCATGTAAATCTTCGCCTGGATGTATTTCATAACACAAATCAACTCCTGCATTATCAAAAACATCTAATAATGGCTTCCATCTTTTAGCCAATTCATCAAATGCTTCTTCAACTAAACCAGCTGGTCGTTGTGGCCAAGGATAAAGATAGGGCCAAGCCAATGCACCTGAAAAAGTTGCGTGTGCAGTCAATTCTAAATTCTTTGACGCTTTTGCGGCTTTCATCATTTGATCAACTGCCCATTCTTGACGTGCCTTGGGATTGCCCCTTACATTTTCAGCAGCAAAACCATCAAAGGCGACGTCGTATGCTGGATGCACAGCTACTAACTGTCCTTGTAAATGTGTAGAGAGTTCTGTTAGTTCTAAATTATAGTTTTTTAGAGTGCCTTTGATCTCATCACAGTAATCTTTGCTATCTGATGCTTTTGCTAAATCAAATAACCTGTCATCCCATGAAGGTATCTGTACTCCTTTATAACCTAGTCCAGATGCCCATTTTGCTATGCTATCCAATGAATTAAATGGTTCCTCATCTCCAGCAAATTGCGCTAAAAAAATGGCTGGCCCTTTAATTTTCTTCATTCTTCCTCTCCCAAATTATAAAACATTAAAAAACTTTTAAGTCACCACTTATATTATAAATAAAAGTAAAAAAATCTATATTTTATTAGTTTCTTTTTGTTAAAAGTTAATACATAGTAGATTTACTACATATAATCTATTAGACTATAATCAATTATTTTTTTCAGGGAGGAAAAATGAAAAATAAAATAGCTATTATTATTTCTTCGATTGTATTTGCAATTTTTACTTCTCCTTCAGCAAAGTCAGAGACTATTACTCTTGGTTGGGCTGCTTGGGACCCTGCAAATGCACTAGTCGAATTGAGTAAAGGTTTTACAGCCGAAACTGGCATTGAGATGAACTTTGAGTTTGTCCCATGGCCAAATTTTGCTGATAGAATGTTAAATGAGTTAAACAACCAAGGAAAGACTTTTGATCTTTTGGTTGGAGACTCTCAGTGGATAGGTGGCGGTGCGGTTTACGGTCACTATGTTAAACTAAATGATTTCTTCGATAAAGAAGGGATTAGTATGGATGATTTTTCTGATGCAACAGTCTATGCCTATTCTACTTGGCCAAAAGGAACTCCCAACTACTATGCTCTTCCTCTAGAAGGAGATGCATTAGCCTGGGCATATAGAAAAGATTGGTTCGATAGACCAGAACTACAAAGCGAGTTTAAAGCTAAGCATGGTTATAGTTTAGGCGTTCCAAAAACTTGGGATGAGCTTTATGACATGTGTACTTTTTTCCAAGGTAGAGAAATTGATGGCAAAGTTCGATACGGAGCTGCAATAAACACAGAGCGTGGATCTGAAGGTATTACCATGGGTGTTACAGCAGCAATGTACGCATGGGGAATGGAATATGAAAATCCGGATAATCCTTATGAAATGGAAGGATACTTCAATGCACCTCATGTTGTAGAAGCAGTTGAATTTTACAGAAAAATGTATGAGGATTGTACTCCTCCAGGTCACTCAGATGCCTACATGGTTGCAAACCTAGATTCCTACAAATCAGGGCAAGTTGCATTCCAAATGAACTGGTATGCCTTCTGGCCAGGTGTCTCCAAAGAAGACGCTGATGGAAGAGAAACAGGATTCTTTGCAAATCCTTGTCAAAAAGTCTGTGCAGCGACATTGGGTGGTCAAGGTTTGTCTGTTGTCAGCTACTCTGATAAGCAAGATCTTGCACTTCAGTATATGAAATGGTTTGCAAGACCAGATGTACAGCAAAAATGGTGGGACCTTGGTGGATATTCATGTCACAAAGATGTTTTGAATGCACCGGATTTTGTTGATTCAGCAGTTTATGCTCAAGGATTCCTTGACTCTATGGGTATAGTTAAGGATTTTTGGCAAGAGCCAACATTTGTTGAATTAATGTTACCAATGCAAGAGCATATCCACGATTATGTTGTGAACGGTAAAGGCACTGCAAAAGAAGCACTTGATAATATCATTGAAGAATGGGTAGAAGTGTTTGAAGCTGACGGTAAACTATAAATAGCTATCTTTTTTTAAAGGGCAGTTTTAGACTGCCCTTTATTTCAATTATTATGCCCAAGAAAATCATTATAAAAGCACGTGGGTTATCAGATAAAGCGCTTGCTTGGATTTTTATTACACCTACAGTTCTCCTGCTCTTAGCCATAAACATTTACCCTTTATTTTATGCGATCAGTATGTCTTTTACTAATTTCTACGCTAATAAAATAGGGAGAGAAATACAACATATTGGTTTAACAAATTACATCAAAATACTTGGCAAGGAAGCTGTTTGGGAACGAATGCAGACCACCGCAAACTTCATGTTTTGGACACTTCTTCTCCAAGCATTAATTGGTTTGGGCTTGGCAATTTTACTGAATAAAAAATTTAAAGGAAATGAATTGCTCACAACTTTAATTGTATTGCCAATGATGTTATCTCCTGCTGTTGTTGGATTATTTTGGACTTATTTATATCATCCTCAGGTAGGCTTGTTTAATTATATAGTTAATTTTTTCTACGATTTTGGTTCCTTTGATATGATTGGCAGTAGTACCTTGGCACCTTGGTCCATAGTGATTGTTGATACCTGGATGTGGACTCCATTTACAATGCTAATTTGTTTAGCTGGTCTTCGTTCAATACCTAATTATCTGTATGAAGCTGCAGAGGTTGACAGGGCAAGTTATTGGCAACAATTTATTCATATTACATTACCATCTGTCTTACCTTTCTTATTGTTAGCATTGTTATTTAGGGGAATAGAAAATTTCAAGATGTTTGACATGGTGGTTGAATTAACCTCGGGAGGTCCAGGCTCAGTTACAGAATTAGCTTCTATCCAGCTTAAAAGAGAAGCATTTGAAAAATGGAAGACAGGTTATAGTTCTGCATATGCAGTTATTCTTTTTGTTACTATTTTTGGGTTTGGAAACGTCTATGTAAAAGTGATGAATAAAATTAAGGATCGTTAATGGATACCGCAAGATCACCAGCCGAAGCTTCCGTATTTTCAAGAAAATTAGCTGCCTTGATTATTATTGTTTATACGGTTGTTACTCTTATTCCAGTAACATGGATTCTAATAACTGGTTTTAAAAGCGTCGATAAGGCTATCTCGTATCCACCGGAAGTATTTTTTAAACCATCCTTAGAAGGATACGTTAATGTATTCACACAGCGTACAAGACAAACTAAAGAATATCTTGAATCCCTCCCCCCGCCAAAAACATGGTATGAGAAATTAGTTAGAAGTAGAGAAATGGTGATAGTTGGACCATCTAAATATTTTGGTCGTTTTATGAATTCACTCATAATTGGTTTTGGAGCTACATTTCTATCTGTTTTTCTAGGCACTTTGGCTGCCTACGCTTTTTCTAGGTTTAAAGTACCTCTTAAAGAGGACTTGATGTTTTTTATTCTCTCAACAAGAATGTTTCCACCCATAGCAGTCGCAGTACCAATCTTTATAATGTATCGAAAGATCGGCTTGGGGGATACTCATTTAGGAATGATTATTCTTTATACCGTTGTTAATTTAAGCTTGGCAGTTTGGCTACTTAAAGGATTTATAGATGAAATTCCAAGAGAATATGAAGAAGCAGCAATGATAGATGGATATACCAGATTTGCTGCTTTCTATAAAATTGTACTTCCTCAGGCAACAACAGGAATCGCCGCAACAGCTATATTTTGTATGATTTTTTCATGGAATGAATATGCCTTTGCAGTTTTACTGACTCAATTTAATGCTCAAACTGCTCCACCTTTTATACCAACCATCATTGGTGAAGGGGGACAAGATTGGTCAGCAATTGGTGCGGGCACAACTTTATTCTTAATACCAGTTATGATTTTTACAGTTGTTTTGAGAAAACATTTGCTTCGCGGTATTACTTTTGGTGCAGTTAGAAAATAATGAAAGAAAATAAAAATATTCTTAGAAAAATATTCCGGAGAGTAATTTGGGAAAATTTATCAACTGCAATAATTTTGATTGGGGTGTTTATGTTACTACAGCCTTTTCATATGTCATTGTTCACTAATTCCTTTATTGTCATCTTAGTTGGTACTATCGGTTTTGTCATCACAAGTCATTTTCCGGATTAAACAATGTCTCAGATACATATAGAAAAACTAGTAAAAAATTTTGGAGACTTTGTTGCCGTTGCAGAATCAGATCTTACAATCAATGACGGTGAGTTCTTTGTTTTACTAGGACCCTCAGGGTGTGGAAAAACAACAACTCTTCGTATGATTGCTGGACTTGAGATTCCAACATCAGGTAAAATACTTTTGGATAAAGAAGATGTTACCTTTTTAAGAGCTTCTCAAAGAGACATAGCTTTTGTCTTTCAATTATTTGCTCTGTATCCTCATATGAATGTTAGAAAAAATCTTGCTTTTCCACTTAAAATGCAAAAATTTTCAAAACATGAAATTGAATCTAGAATAAATGAAGTAGCAAAATTATTAAGAATTGAACATATAATTAATTCAAAAGTCTCCGGTCTTGCAGGGGGTGATAGACAACGAGTAGCTTTGGGTAGAGCTATTGTAAGAAGACCTAAAGCGTTCTTAATGGATGAACCCTTAGGAACACTTGATGCTGAGTTTCGCGAATTAATGTGTTTAGAACTTAGAAAATTGCACAATAATATTAATGCCACAACTGTCTACGTAACACATGATCAGCTAGAAGCCATGTCTATGGGTGATAGAATTGCTGTCATGAATGAAGGTAAAATTATTCAAAGTGGCCCCCCTAAAGAAATATATTCTAAGCCAAAATCAAAGTTTGTTGGATCCTTTATTGGTTCACCTGCCATGAATTTTATTCCTATTAATGAAGGAATAAAGTCAGGACAACAAAATGTTAAAATTGGAAATATTGAATTTGCAATACCTAAGCAATATCAAGATACTAACTCTAAAAACAATCACTTAGGTATTAGGCCAGAAAAAATGTATTTATCAGATGATCAAGGTATCGAAGGGGAAGTCTACGGTTCAGAATATTTAGGTTCACGTAAAATTTTAACTATTCAGTCCTTTTTTGGAAACTTCAAAATTAGAGTTTCAAATGATCTTAATGCCAATCTTGGTTCAAATGTAAAAGTTAATTTTGAGAGCAAATCAGCTATTATTTTTGATGGAGATACAGAAAATGCTCTGAAAAGCGAGTCCATTAACTAACAATGTCATCTGTTAAACTAGAAAATATTGATAAAAGCTTTGGAAATATTAAAGCACTATCAAATCTAAATCTAGAAATAAACGATGGTGAATTTTTTGTTTTACTAGGCCCAACTGGTGCTGGTAAAACTACAACCCTAAGAGTTATCGCTGGATTAGAGAAAGTAGATAATGGAAAAATATTTTTTAATGAAGAAGATATAAGCAATGTACAGCCAGCTTTTCGGGATACTTGTTATGTGTTTCAGCAATACTCTCTTTATCCGCATTATACGGTTTATAACAATCTAGCTTTCCCATTAAAATCACCCTTAAGAAAATTAAACAATAATGAAATTGATAACCGCATAAAAGAAATTGCAAAATTATTAAAAATTGAAACTAAATTGCAAAATAAAGCAACTGAACTATCTGGAGGTGAAATGCAACGCGTTTCTCTGGGAAGAGCGCTTGTAAGAGAACCAAATATTTATTTGATGGATGAACCTCTGTCATCTTTGGATGCAAAATTAAGAGAAGAACTAAGAATTGAATTAAAAAAGATTCAAACTGATTTAAATGCTACAATTTTATATGTAACACATGATCAAATTGAAGCTACCACAATGGCAGATAGGATAGGCGTTTTAAAAAAAGGAATATTAACTCAAGTTGGAACGCCCCAGGAAATATATAATGAACCTAATTCAATTTATGTTGCAAATAGATTAGGATCACCAAAAATTAATATTGTAGAGATTGAAAAAATAAATAGTTCCCAAAATAGTTCAGCAAGTTTTGTTGGTATTAGGCCAGAAGATATTAAAATTGATCCAAATGGTAAATACGATGTTAAAATTGAAATGACTGAATTAATAGGTGCCGAGACCTTAGTATCATTTAAATCAGATACAATCAGTGGCATTCTTTCAACACAAGATAATATAAGTGTCGGTGAAGGTGATAATATTAAAATAGGGATTAATGAATCAAAAGTTCTTTATTTTGATAAAAATGAACAAAAAATAAAATAATGGATGCAAAAAAAATTTTTAATTCTTTAGATCAAATAAAACTCTCAATTGACCAACACAAAGATGAAATTGAAAAACTTGACCAAGAAATAGGTGATGGTGATCACATATTCAATATTCAACGAGGGATTAAAGAATCTTTAGATTTAAAAGACGAATTAAGCGACCAAGCACCTAATGATGTTTTAAAAAAAATTGGCATGAAAATTATGACTACAGTAGGAGGATCTTCTGGTGCATTATTTTCCACTTTACTAATGGGTATGTCAAAAAAATATAATGAAGATTTATCTGATCAACAAAATATTGCAAAAATGTTTTCAGAAGGTGTTGAAGCGTTGAAAAAAAGAGGTAAGGCTGATCTTGGAGAAAAAACAATGCTTGATGTTCTCATTCCTGTGTCAAATGAACTTAAGAAGTTATCTGATCAAGATGATGTAAAAAACACTGCTGAAAAAATAAAAGAAGTTGCAGAAAAAGGAATGCTTTCCACAAAAGATTTAATAGCAACAAAAGGTCGAGCTTCTTTTTTAGGAGATAGAGCAAAAGGTCATATTGATCCTGGAGCACGGTCGTCGCAATTAGCCATAGAGGCAATTTGTAATTCAATTTTAAATAAATAAGTGAGTGGAGAATGAAAAAATTTGTAAATAAAGTTGATGAAATTTTAACAGAAAGTTTAACTGGCTTTGGCAATGCTCATAGAGATATTTTAGAAGTAAAGCTAAGCCCAGACTTTGTTGCAAGAAAATCTAAGCCTGCTAATTCAAAAGTAGCTCTAATTTCTGGTGGAGGTTCAGGTCATGAACCACTTCATGGAGGCTTTGTTGGTTATGGAATGCTAGATGCGGCATGCCCTGGACAAGTATTCAGTGCCCCTACTCCTGATCAAATGGAGGCAGCAGCTAATCATGTGCATTCTGGTAAAGGAATATTATTTATCGTTAAAAACTATTCTGGTGACATTATGAATTTTGAGATGGGAGCTGAAATGCTCGATCTTGAACATCAAACAATTGTTGTTAATGATGATGTAGCTGTTGAAGATTCAACTTTTACAACAGGTCGCCGAGGTGTGGCTGGAACCATGATCGTAGAAAAAACTGTTGGAAGTTTAGCTGAAACAGGTGCCTCATTAGAAGAATGTAAAAATTTTGGTGATTACGTCAATAAAATAACAGGATCCATGGGTGTTGCATTTACAAGTTGTACAGTCCCTGCCGCAGGCAAACCTACTTTTGATATTGGGGCTGATGAAATGGAATTTGGAGTTGGAATTCACGGTGAACCAGGAAGAAAAAGAGAGAAAATTAAAACTGCAAATGAAATTACATCTGAATTGATGACTGCGATATTGGGTGATTTAAAACCTGAAAATAACCAAGAAGTTTTACTTCATATTAATGGATTCGGCGGAACACCATTAATGGAGTTGTACTTGTTATTTAATGAAGCAAAAAAAATTCTTGATCACAATAATATTAAAGTTACAAGATCATTAGTTGGTAATTATACCACTTCATTAGACATGGCTGGTGGCTCTATCACTATCACAAAACTAGATGAAAAAATAATCGAACACTGGGACAGTCCAGTACATACTGCTGCATTAAGATGGGGAATTTAAATACTAATCCTTCATTTTAATATTAAAATTGTATAGCTATAATATCTTACAAAAATTTTTGTAAAGAATTGAAGCATTAGAATTCATATCTTTCATATTATCTGCTGCAATCGTCTCAAATTTATTTAAAGCTCCTTCCCCTAAACTTTCTTCCAGAGCATTTTTGTATTCAGGAACGCAACCCCAATCACTAACAGTATTGTCTTTGATCTCAATTTGAATAAAAATATTAACAAATTGTTGATATAAATATGCTTTTTGGAGTTCTAAAAAATTCTTTAATTTAGTGGTTTTTTACTATCGCAATGCTGCTGCTATGTTACCGCCATCGATAGTTAATACATCTCCTGTGGTTTTTTTTGCTTTAGCTAATGCAACAAAACCTTTTGCTACATCTTCGGCAAGAACTTCTTTCTCCAAAAGATTATCGGACATGTATTTTTTTTTGGATACACCTCGTGACATTGCTCGTGAAGTAATCATTTTATCTGTAACTATTCCTGATCTTATTCTGTCAGCATTTACTCCGTTTGCTCGTATTCCATACTTTCCATACTCTAGGGTATACTGGCGCATTAAAAACAATGTAGAAGCCTTAGGTATTCCATAAGGGCCAAAGTTATTTCCAGGATTTACAGATTGTTTAGAGATGTTATATAAAAGTACACCTTCTGTTTTTTGAGTTAATAAAATTTTTATTGATTCTTGCGATAAATATTGATGAGCATAAAAATTCAAATCAAAACTTTCTTTAATTATCTCATCTGAAACAGTTCCTATATTGCCTTGCCATGCAGCACCTGCATTTGAAACTAAAATATCCATACCTCCATAAGTTAAACATATTTGCTCAAAAGATTTTTGAACATCCAAAATATTTGTTACATCACATCTAATAATTTTAGCATTTTTTGCAATTTCCTGAGGTGTATTTTTTATATTCAAAAGATTATTCTCTAACAAAATAACTTCTGCTCCTTCATTTAAAAATTCTCTTGCTGTTGCTAATCCTATAGCTCCACAACCTCCACTGATAACAACGATATTTCCAGTAAAAGGTTGGCGAATTGTACCTTTAAGTTTATCTTGCTCAAGTGGCCAATATTCAACCTTAAATACTTCTTTTTCATTAATTGATTGAAATTTACCAAAAGATTCTGCCTTTGATATTACATCAACTGTGCACTCAGCTAAGTCAGAGGCTATACTTGCTTCTTTCAAAGTTCTTCCAATTCCAATGATTGCAAAACCAGGAATAAAAACAAGTCTTGGATTAGGATCTGACTCTTTAGAATTAGGCAAATATTTTTTATTTCTTAAAAAATATTTTTTATATTCTGATTTAAATTTTTGTATATTATTTTTTATTGTTATTTCAATTTGTTTTCCTGTTTTTTTACGTAAATCAATTATTAAAGGTTTAGGTTTTATACGTATCACGTGATCAGGAGTAATCGGTCCGCGCTGAGTGAATTTTTCTAATTTAGGATGATTTAAGTATTTAATAATATTTTTATTTGTACGAATATTAAGAATCCATTTTGTATAACTTCCATCTTCTTCTTTATGAAATAGATATTTTCTAATTAATGGTAAAAATAAATTAGATTTTTTTTCTATAGTTAAATTTTTTTTAAGGGCTCTTCTAGTTATTATCTTATTGGGAATCTTTTGTAATTTTTTTTCTGCTATGGAAACTAGTTTAATCATTCGATCATAACTTTCTTTTGCCGAATTTCCAAAAGTGAATATTCCGTGCTTAAGTAAAATTAAACCAATAACTTTGGGATTTTGGGTATAAACTTTATAGGCTATTTTTGCTAATTCAAATCCTGGTATTACATAAGGAACGATGCCGACATTATCCCCAAATGCATCTTGACAAATTTTAATATTATTAGGCTGATCAATTAAACTCAAAATTGCACTTGCATGTGTATGATCAACATAAGTGTGCGGTAAAAATGCATGCAATAAAGTTTCAACCGAAGGATTGGGAGAAGAGGAGTTGAGTAAACATTTTCGTTGAAGGTTAACCATGTCAAAATCATTAAGTTTTTTGAGATTAAGGGTTGCCCTAAGAGGGTTTAGCTCTACTGCTGGTAACCCTGGATATTCAATTGAGCCCATATCCCAACCACTACCCTTAATATGCATTATATCTATTTTTTTATTAAAAATATTTTTAGAAGTTGTCTTAAGAGATGTATTACCTCCTCCATGTAACACCAATGTTTTTTCTCTCCCTAATAAGTGAGTGGTATAAATCCGTAACGCTAAGTCTTGAGGGATATGATTGTTTTTATATTTTTTAATATATTTTTTTTCTTCTATTGAATTCCACTTATTTTTCATTTTAAATATCTAAAAAATTTTTATATACTATAGTGGCAAGATTATTCATATCTTTCATGTTTTGTGCTGCAATCGTCTCAAATTTATTTAAAGCCCCCTTTCCTAAACTTTCCTCCAAAGCATTTTTGTATTCAGGTACACACCCCCAATTGCTGACAGTATTATCTTTAATCTCAATGTGAAATTGTATTCCATAAGCATGATCTTTGTATTTAAAAATTTGATATTTGGTTAAGGGCGAGGAGCCAAGTAACGTAACATCATTGTTCCGTTCTAATCCCGCTACTTCATAGGAATGCCACTGTAACGCTTTAATGGAATTTGGAAATCTAGAAAATAGATGATCTTCCTTTTTTTCTTCTCCCATCTGAATATCCAAAATGCCAATTTCTGGAGGCGATGACTTGACAACTTGACCTCCTACTACCTCTCCTAACAATTGACATCCTAAGCAAAAACCTAAAAAGGGTTTCTCTAATTCAACAACAAATTCCTTAATCTTTTTTTTCTCCTCAACTAACCAAGGATAGTCTTTTTCCATCCAGGTATCCATTGGACCGCCCATGCAAAACATTCCATCAAACTGCTTAATGTCATCAGGTATCGTTTCACCCTCATCCAATTCAATAGTGGTTAAATCAAGCCCATCCTTAATCATCAAATCTTTAATGTATCCAGGTGTCTCGCAAGCAATGTGTTGTAGGATAATTATTTTCATAAAACTATAATCAAGAATTTATTCATCAATTGATTGTTCTAAATCGAGTAAATGTTTTTTCAAAGTTAAACCTCCTAGTCCTGAAAAACCCCCGAGATTTCCATCACTGCGAACAACACGATGGCAAGGAACCAGTAATAAATGGTTATTTTGTCCACATACATTTCCTACATATCGAGGAGACGTTTTAACTATTTTAGCAATCTCTCCATAACTTTTTGTTTGTCCATAAGGAATTTTTTGCAACTCTTTCCAAATCTTAATTTGAAGTTTAGTGCCCTCCATTAAAATATTTGAAGTAATTTTTTTTGTTTTCCCAGAAAAATAATTACTTAATATTTTTTGTAATTTTTTTAATTCTGTTGAAGAGCCTTTGGTCTTCGATTTTCCAAATGATACTGAAATGATTTGATTATTTTTTTCCACGGCAGATATCCAACCAAGCCTTGATTTAAAAGACATAACATTTACCATAAAATACCAGCTGATTTAGCTATTATTATAGTGTTTGACAACGAGAATATCATATAAGAATATCCCTTTGTGGATTGTTGATTAAAATCAATATAAATTAAAAACATAGATGCTAAAGCAAGATAAAAAACCTTCTTTTTTGGAAAATGTTAATATGATGGTAAACGATACCCTTAATCATATTGATATTGATCCCAATATAGCAAAAATATTAAAAACTTGCCGCTCTGTTCTGCAAGTAAAATTTCCCATTAAATTAAAAGGAGAAATTAAAATATTTCATGGATGGCGGGCTGTGCATTCTAATCACAGGTTGCCAGCTAAAGGCGGCTTGAGATTTGCCACTAATGTGAATCAGGAAGAAATTGAAGCACTCGCTTCTCTCATGACGTTTAAATGTGCAGTGGTAGATATTCCTTTTGGCGGTGCCAAAGGAGGATTATTAATTGATCCGCAAAAGTATGATGAAGAATCAATGGAAAAAATAACTAAAAAATTTGCAAGAGAATTAATCCGGAGAGGCTATCTAAGTCCCGCAAGAGACGTACCAGCACCAGACGTGGGCACATCACAAAGAGAAATGGGGTGGATACTAGATGCATATAAAAGTCTACGCCCTGATGACATCAATCATATGGCTTGCGTTACAGGAAAATCAGTAGATCACGGAGGGATAAAAGGACGTTTAGAAGCAACAGGGAGAGGAGTTTGTGAAGCGTTAAAAGAATTTTTTCGCCATCCTGAAGAAGTTCAGCGAGCGGGAGTAAATAAGGAATTAAGTGATCAAAACATTATTATCCAAGGATTTGGAAATGTAGGATTTAATTCCGCCAAGGCATTATTTCAAAATGGTGCTAAAATTATAGGTATTGCCGAAAAAGATGGAGGAATATTTAATGACAAGGGCATTGACATTAAGGAATTGGAAAAATACCAATTAGAAAATAATACGATTTTAAATTTTCCCACTACTAAGACCATCAAGAACTCTGCCGATTTACTATCTTATGATTGTGATATTCTTATTCCTGCCGCACTGGAGAATGTAGTGTCTCTGGATAATGCTGATAGTATTAAAGCGAAAATAATCTGTGAAGCTGCTAATGGTCCTATTACCTACCGTGCGGATCAACGATTACGTGAAAAGGGCAAGGTTATCATTCCTGATATTTATGCAAACGCAGGCGGAGTCACCGTTTCTTACTTTGAATGGATTAGAAATATTAGCCACATACGTATGGGTCGTTTAAACAAGCGATACGAAGAGCACAGAGGGGAGGCAATTTTCAAGGCTATAGAGCAAATTTCACCCAATAAACTTCCCAAAGATATGATTAATCAATTAGTCTACGGAGCCAATGAAGAGGATATCATCTCTTCCGGCCTAGAGGACACGATGCGAGTAGCCTTTCAAGAAATATTAGAGATGAGGGAAAAATATAACCTTAATAATTATAGATTGGCCACTTATGCCATCGCTCTTAAAAAAATAGAAAAATCATATTTAGAATTGGGTATCTAATTTTTTTTTGACAATATTTTCAATTTTTTAAAAATAATAATTTTCAATTATTTTCTTTAATTCCATATGCTCATGGGACCAAGGGGGGTTGCAAATGATAAAAAATAAATTTTTATTAATCTATTAATAAACTTAATGGATGAAATAATTTAGAATTAGGATAAACAAATAGATTAACCTGAGAAACTGAAACAATAATGTTACCAATAAATTTTCTTCTATTCATTCAAATTATTTTATTCTTATTCATTACACCAGGCTCTCCAAGAGTGTTGGTTGTATCCTATGCCATGACTTACGGAATGAAAAAAACCGTATGGACAGCTCTGGGCGATATCAGCGCCAATGCAATGCAAATGATTGTTGTCACCTTTGTCATTGGGTCTCTTCTTATTAGGTTTCCGCAGATTATGGTTGTCATGAAATGGTTAGGCGTGGCCTATCTTTTATATTTAGCGTATGAATTGTACCGTGCAAGGATGAAAAACTTTAACTCCTCAGAAGGAGATGCATCAAAAAATTCTCTTTCCTTTTTCCGTGACGGATTCATGGTAGCGGGGCTTAGCCCTAAAGCCCTAATATTTTTTGGAGCCGTTTTTCCCAACTTTATGGATTATAGTGGTAATTACATTGGTCAATTTATTATTCTAGCAATCACCTATGTATTCTTAGATTTTACAACCTTGATCATATATGGGGTGGGAGCAAAAAAAATATCCTTGTGGCTACAAGCAAATCCTAAAACAATTAACCTTGTCTCATCTGCCGCCTTATTGATAATAGCGTTAATTACAGCTTTCGTAAAAGTTTAAATTCTTTCAATAAAAATATTTTTTAATTAAATGAAAGCCATGCAAAAAATATAGAGAAGCCAATTAAAATAACCAACGCTAAAATTAAAAAAATTATTATTTCTTTCATGGGAAATTTCATAAATCAAACGATAGTCAATTATAAAAAAAATTAAAGAAAAAATATTTGATTCTAACCTTTATTAACCCTCTGTTAATTGCTTAACAGCTAAAAAATTATTTTTAAATGAGGTATTCTTTGTATTTTTGTTTAAAATTTTCTAAATCATCTCTATTGCGAAAATCTATTCTATAACTAGTTAAAAGGTCATCTTCTTTGGAATCACCGTATCTTCTATACTCAAGATCCTGAAAATCTCGTTTATCAATCTTATCCATATTCGATACCAATAAGGCCAATTTTCTCTGTAATTCAAAGCTTTGTGGGCTCCTTTTGTCAAAAGAAAGTGATCCCATAATCTCTTCTTTTTTTTTCTTCAGCAAATTTTTTTTCTTAGATTCAGGAAAGCTTGTATTATTATCTTCTAAAGCATTTGACTTATTCTTTGAGAACAATGTTATTCTTTTTAAAAATTGTAAAATTAGTTTCATTATTCATTTATATTGTATGCTCAAATACTAAAAGTACTATAATTATTTGATTTGCCACCTATCTCTAGGAATATTTAGGCCGATCCATTAAAAACCGTGATTTCACCTCACTGTATTCCGTATAGCCCATCCGGCTAATAGCTCGCATTGCAAGACTATTAACCTTTCCATTGCTGATAAATGCATCCTTAATATGAATACCGACTACCTCTCCAATGATCATGATGTTCTGGTTAATTTTTTTACCTTTCAGGTTAATTTTTCTTATTAATTTGCATTCCAATGTGGCCGGGCTCTCTGCAACAGAGGGTGGTTGTACCATTGTTGATTTTCTTTTTTTAAGTTTCATTAATTTAAATTCATCAACACCGGGGGGTGCATCAATCGAGCTATGTACAACAGATTGTTGCAGTTTTTTTGTGGCAAGATTAACAACAAATTCCTTGGTTTCCAAAATATTGGCAACTGAATCTTTTAGCCCGCCGTTCGAATGGTACGCTGTCGCCGCAAACATCAACTGTGGTGGCTCGTACGCGACGGCGTTAAAAAAAGAATAGGGCGCCAAATTCGCAATGCCTTTTTTAGATAAGCTTGAAATCCAGCCTATGGGCCGGGGAAATACGAGAGCGTTAAAGGGATTCTGGGGTAAGGAATGACCTTTTTTAGGTTCATAAAACATGGTTAACCTCCAAGAAACAATCGTCCAACTGCATCGTTATATAACAAATCATCGCCTTTTCCTGCCAACACTACCTTACCCGACGTTAAGACGTATCCAACATCAGCGAACTCCAATCCTTTTTTTGCATTTTGTTCCACAAGGATAATTGTTTTGTTTTCATTTTTTTGAAGATCACCCAATATCTCAAAAACCATTTTAATGTAGCGTGGCTCCAATCCAATCGAAGGTTCATCCACCAAAAGTACTGATGGTTTCATCACGAGTGCTCGCGATATTTCTAATAATCGTCGCTCTCCTCCTGATAAAACTTTAGCTGGGTGATTGCGACGTTTTTTTAAGTGATCATATTTTTCAAAAATCTTTTCTGCTTCCTCATATGACTCGTTCATATTATCCTTAATATAACCGCCCATCAAAAGATTTTCTTCTACCGTCATATCGGGAAATACAGAATTATCTTGCAGAATATAGGCAACGCCCACGGATTTTAATTTTTCTGCGGAAGAGAGTTTCGTGATATCTTTGCCATCAACTGTAATTGTGCCACTAAAAATATTGGAAAAACCGTATACCGAATGAAGGATCGTTGATTTTCCGGCGCCGTTTGGTCCAATCAAACAAACCGACTGTCCTTTACTGGCATACAAATTGAAATCATGTAAAATTTCCATTTTACCGTATCCAGCATTTAGTCCTTCAATCGTTAAATGCATATCGTTGGAGGCAAGTTCTTTTAGTTCTTCAGCGGTTGGGGCTTTACCTAATACAGAATATTGATCTGTTGTCATTATTGCGCTCCTAAATATGCATCAATGACTCGTTGATCATTTTTAATTTCATCGGGCGTCCCGTTAGCAATTAACTGACCGTGGGCTAAACAAAAAATTTGTTGGGCTAACTGCATAATAACCCGCATGTTGTGCTCAATGACTAAAAGGGTGATGCCAAAATCCTTGTTCACTTTGATAAGGCGGTCAATAATGCCATTAATTAGTGTAGGATTGATGCCTGCCGTAGGTTCATCAAGTAACAGCATCTTGGGTTCGTTCATGAGTGCCATCGAGAGTTCTAAGAGTTTTTGTTGACCAAAGGATAGTTCTCCAGCTCTGATTTTTCTTTTTTGATATAATCCCACAAATTCCAAAAGTATCTCGGCTTTTTCATTTAACTCAAGAGGTATTTTAGTGAAGACAGAAAATAAGTTATCTTTAGGAGGTTTTGCACTGATTAACATGTTGTCAATACAGTTCAGTTTACTGTAGATGCGAGTTTGTTGAAACGTACGAAGTAATCCCAATTTTGCCACTGCGGGCACAGGCAAAGTGGAAACTTCTTTTCCATCAAATTGAATTGACCCCTTATCTATAGGATGGGTACCGACAATAGAGTTAAAGAGCGTTGTTTTGCCCGAACCATTGGGTCCAATAAGCCCAACAATACTTCCTTGTTCAACGTTTAAAGAAATATTTTCATTCGCTTTCACGCCTCCAAAATATTTATAAACTTGATCAACTGCTAAAATAGAAGTCATTAATTTAATTTTACCTCTGCCTTGCGATCTTCTTCATCGATCACTTCACCAAATCGCTCGGGATATTTTTCTCTAAACCACCCCATTATGCCTTCCGGAAAGAAAATCACGACGATAACAATAAGGGCGCCCAAGGCCACATACTGCCAACCCAGGAAAAAAATCCAAAATCCTTCTTTGAAAATATGGAAGGCAACAGCACCTATTACCGGTCCCCACAAGGTTCCCTTTCCCCCCAAAATTGCCATTAACACCATGAAGACGCCAAAGGTACGTCCCGCAAAGGCGGTCTCAACTGGTTCAATGTATCCAATCATATTACCCATCAATCCACCTGCCATGCCAACAAAAAATGCTGACACCACCCATCCTGTAATCTTGTAGCGCATCGTATTTATACCCATGGCTTCTGCCTTATCCTCGTTATCACGGATAGCATTGAGTACGAGACCGAAACGCGTCGTATACGCCCAACGTAAGAATAAGAAAGTGCACACCATGAGAGTAAAACAAATATAATAAAAAAATTCAGAGCGAAGTTCTGTATCGCCAATGCCTTTTGGCCACGGCGGTGACGTCATGCCCTGTCCGGCTCCTACAAGTTCAATGCCGCCAGCTAATTCTCCGGCAGCAATGCCTAAACCCAAAGTACAAATAGCAAAGTAATGACCACGCAAGCCGAGGATTCCATAACCAATAAGGGCAGCGACGAGTGCTGGAATAATGCCCGATAAAACTAGACCGACCGCAAAACCTTGAAAAAATTGAGTGGGCGTGTGAACAAAGGTTTTTTCTCCTCCGCTTGCGGTCCATTCAGCAAGAGGAAAAAATAATCCAATTTGAAAACTAGAACAGATATACATGCCCAAGCCAAAAAACAATATGTTTCCAAAAGTGTTGTAACCCATCTGACCGCCTTGTACGTCCCAGGTTAAGGAAAGAATGATCAATATCAACATAATGGAGATCTGCACTTTAAATGCCGGAAATAAAAAAGGGACAACTAAACCAAAAGCAACAATCAACCCGTAAAAAATAATTTTATTATTCATTATTTAAGATACTCTCTTTTGCGCGCTAACTTGAAACGCCGGTAAACCAAAATTAAAACAAGCAACAAAAATACTGCGGCAATTCGAAACTCTGTTCCTAAAATATAATCGGAAAACTCTTCAAAAACACCTAACCCCATACCCGATAAGGCAACCGCGGGTAAATTTCCAAGGCCAGCGATGATAACAATCATAAAGGAGCGAACCGTATACGGCAAACCGACATAGGGATGAAGTGTGAAGGTTATGGCTATCAATGCCCCTGCAACACCACACAATGCTGCATTAATTCCAAACGTAGCAGCGTACACACTTTCTGTATCGACACCCAAGATTTTGGCGGCCCTTGCATTCTGAGCTGTAGCGCGGATAGCTCGACCTAGTTTCGATCGACGCATATACAGAACAAGAAGCATTGCAAAAATAACACTGACAACAGCCGCAAAAATTTTTGAATTTGGCAAAGTTACCATAGAATTAAACAACATTGTTGTGCCAAAATTTGATTGTGCCACAACGACATCGGATCCAAAGACAAAATTCATGAGTTGCTGTGTTAGAATGCTGATCCCAAATGTTGCTAAAATTGAAATAAATAAATCCCTATCAACAACGCGAAAAATAATAGTTTTGTAGAGTCCCCAACCAACAAAATACATAACAATAGGTGAGACAATGACACCAAAGGCGGGGTGAATACCAGCCATATACATGAAATAGGCTATATATCCTCCCAATATAACGAGTTCTCCCTGCGCAATATTTATAATGTTCATCACGCCCCACTGGAGGGCCATTCCATATGCTATTAAAGCGAAAAGAATGCCTAGTAGAATGCCGTCCATGGAGGCTTGAACCATTAAAATAGGAATTTGAAAAATTAAGAAATCCATAAATAAAAAGTACCTCCTACAAAGAGGAGGTACTATGTGAAAGTATTAATTATCTAGTAGACCAGGGTGGGATGGGATGAACTAATTCATGTGAAGCCCATTTAGTTGGGGCCACCACTCTGTTAGCACACACATCACCTTCACATCGAACTTGGAAAAGAACCATTGGCTTTGCAATGTTTTGTCCTGTATCATTAAATTTGATGTTGCCATAAAATGTTTGCATGTCTGTTTGAGCTAAAGCATCACGCACTTTTTCTTTATCAAAAGAATTTGCTCTTTCAAAAGCTGCTTTATACACTAGCAAAGCAGCTGCTGATTCAGCCGCTTGATATGGCGGTGCGTATCCAAACATGTCATTAAAATCTTTATCGAATTGTTGACCATCTCCAAAGAAACTGTCACTGTAGGATAAAGTTTTGTGCCACTGTGCTGCGCACAATGCATATTCAGAATTTTTACCATGTTGTTTTGCTAACTTGGAAGCATCACAATGTGTCATGGCTAACATTGGTACGTCCACTTTCATTTCTGAAATTTGACGGATTGCTGTTAATGCACCTTTAGAGTGACCGGATACGACCAATACATCAGGCTTTGTAGCCTTTACTTTTGCTAACGTTGCAGCCATATCATTTAATTCTTTAGGCAATTTGTCATCAATTATAATTGTTGAACCCGTTCTCTCTGCAGCTTCCACTACACCAATACGTACATCTTGTGAGAATGCATCCTGCTCAAATGCCATTGCAATATTTACAGGATTGCCTCCATTTTTTTCAACAGCTAAATCAATTGCTACCTCTAAATACTGGTTCGCTGCTGATAGTACCGCAAACAAATATTTATATCCTTTTGTGAATAACGAACGCGAAGCGCCATTAGCTTCCACCATTGGAATTTGATTTTCTTCTGTCACTGGAGCCATCGCTTTTGTCAATCCAGAACTATATGGACCAAGCATGTATTGTACACCGTCTTGTTTGATCAAACGTTCTGCCAATTGTGCAGCTCTTCCAGAGTCAGACTCATCGTCATAATAAATGATATCAAACTTGTAAGATTTTCCACCGACTGTTACGCCACCCATGTCATTGATGCGTTGAACAGCCATGTTATAACCATTCTGGGTGTGCTTTCCATTAGTAGAATATTTTCCTGTTAAAGATACAGCTGCTCCTAATATAATTGTATCTCCTTCAACCTTAGCTTGCGCTGGCAATGCCAGTGACACAAAAAATGAAATTGCAGCAAAGATTGAAAAAATTTTTTTAAATAAACCCATATTACCTCCCTCAATAATTATTATATATAATTCAAATAATAGTAAAAGTTTTACTAATTATGTCAATATGCTAACAAAATAAGGTAGTTGATATAAATAGCTAAAATTAACCGTAGTTAACCGTAAATAGGGAATAAAATATATTAATTCAAACGGTTCTGTATTTTATCCAAGGTTTCCAGCTTTTTAATGGGTCCTATACTGGCAATTGTCATTGGTGTTTTCAAAATGTTATGGGCAATTCTTTCAACAGTATCCTTGGTTACCTTGTCAATTTTTTTAGTAATCTCTTCAGGTTCAATAACTCGATTAAAATAAAGCAGTTGATTAGCGGCATTTCTACATCGACTATTGGCTCTTTCCCTTGCCATCAAAAGATTTGCTTTCAGTTGAGCCTTACCTTTGTTAATTTCATTTTCAGAAATGGTTTTAGGACTATTTTTTAATTCATCACACAAAGCAGGAATAAATTCTTCAATTTGTTTTTCACCTGTACCAGCATAAATTCCAAATAGGCCAGTATCAGAAAATGGAAAAGCAAATGAGGAAATAGTATACACCAAACCTCTTTTCTCCCGTATTTCTTGAAATAGCTTGGATGACATACCTTCACCCAATAATGAATTATATACTAACAGTGAATAATAATCCTCATGATGCAAATCAATTCCTTCAAAACTTGCTATAAAGTGAATTTGTTCCAGGTCTTTTTCTTCACGATATTCGCCACCTATATAATTTGCTGCAATCCTATTGTCTGACGTTCCTTTAGGAAGATTAGAGCAGGTTTTTGAAATTCGTTCAACAAAATCATCGTGATTAACTTTGCCAGCAGCACTTACAATCATTTTTTTTGAATTATAATTAGATTCCATAAATTTTTTTATTTCATTTCTAGAAATATTTTTTATGATATCTTTTGGACCTAAAAGAGATCTTCCTATAGGTTGATCGGGAAATGCCGTTTCTTGAAATTGATCGAATAGTTTTGAATCTGGAGAATCTAAGGTTCTTCCAATTTCCTGTAATATCACCCCTCGTTCAATTTCTAATTCTTCTTCAGCAAAAGTAGAATTCTGTAAAATATCAGTAAGAATATCAATACCCACAGGCAAATCATCAGCAATAAGCCTAACATGGTATGCTGTTGTTTCAGTGGAGGTATAAGCGTTAATGTCTCCTCCGACGTTTTCAATTGCTTCAGCAATTTGTTTAGATGTTCTAGTGGTTGTGCCTTTAAAGGCCATGTGTTCCAAAAAATGTGCCACGCCATTTACATTTTTCAATTCATCTCTACCGCCAACAGAATTCCAAATGCCCATTGCCACGGTTTCTAAACCTGGCATGTTTTGAGTGACTATCCTGAGTCCATTATCTAAAGTAGTAGTTTTGGTCATAGCCTTAAAGTAATTCTAAAATATGTGATTTAATCAAGTTTGTATTTTTTTCCAATATAGTCATCTTTTCCTCTTTATCAAAGATATTCTCCAATTCTTTCGGGAAAGACGGTGGCTCTCCAATCGCTTTTTCAATCGCTGAACCAAACTTTGCCGGATGGGCGCAAGCCAAACTAACAAGAGGATGATCGGAACTATACTGGTCTAACAGTGATAGGCCGGTTGCTGTATGTGGATCAGCAAGATATTTATATTTGTCATTAAACAATTTGATTGTTGTGAGAGTCAGCTCATCGGAAACTGATGCTGAGGAATAAATTTCCTGAAGGACAGATATGATAGAATTGCTTAAGGTATAGGACTTATTATTTTGAAATTCTCTCATAACATCTACAATGGAATTGCTGTTATTATTAAAAATTTCAAATAGTTGACGCTCAAAATTACTAGCAACCTGGATGTCCATACTGGGACTGAAAGTATGTTCCACTTTGTTCATTGTCATTTGGCCTTGAGAAATAATTCGGTGCAAAATATCATTTTGATTGGTTGAAATATGTAACCTATCAATAGGAAGCCCCATATGTTTGGCCACACGAGCAGAAAAAATATTGCCAAAATTTCCGGAAGGAACAATAAAGCTTATTTTATCTTTTTCTGTTTGAAGATAGGACCAAAAATAATAGACCGCTTGAGCCATAATGCGAGACCAGTTGATGGAATTGATAGCAGTTAGAGATGTTTTTTTTTGGATCTCTTGATCTACAAATAAATCTTTCACTGTTTTTTGACAATCATCAAAAGTGCCTTCTACAGCAATATTAAAAATGTTCGAATCAGTCACAGTCGTCATTTGGCGCCTCTGGATATCCGAAACCTTATTGTAAGGGTGCAAAATAAAAACTTTAATATCCTTTTTTCCTTTAAAAGCTTCTATTGCTGCCGACCCAGTGTCACCGGATGTCGCCCCTAACACCGTTATTTGTTTTTTAGAGGTACGTACAAGGTGCTCAAACAAATTTCCCAAAAACTGGAGGGCATAATCCTTAAAAGAAAAAGTTGGGCCATAAAATAACTCAAGGATATACTTGTTTGAATCAACATTAACGAGCGGTGCAATTTTGGGATGGCGAAAATCATCGTACGATGAACTAATTATTTCATACAAATTATCATCTTTTAAATCCCCCCCTACAAAAGGGCGCATAATATGTAATGCCACTTCTTTATAAGACTTATCACGCAAAGTATTAATATCTATATTTGGCCATTCTACAGGAAGAAATAACCCTCCTTCCCTTGAAAGTCCTTGAAAAAGAATATTGGTAAACGTCTCCCGTAATTTGTCATTTCTTGTGCTTAAATAATGCATCAGTATCCTATCCTAATTGGCATAATTTAAGTCTTCATGTAGTTGCAATTGGGAATATAGTTGGCATTTATCCAATAATGCCTCATGCGTTCCTGAGTCCACAACTTTCCCCTTATCTAACACATATATTAGATCGGAATCTTCGATAGTACTTAATCGATGGGCTATAATTAATGATGTCTTATTTTTCATTAATTTTTTGATTGAATGCTGAATTTTTTTCTCAGTCAAATTATCTAATGATGATGTTGCCTCATCCAATAAGAGAATTGGGGCATTTTTCAATATTGCCCTAGCAATTGCAATACGTTGACGTTGCCCCCCTGATAACTTGACGCCACTTTCCCCAACAATGGTTTTTAATTTTTGCGGGAGTAAATCAGCAAATTCACTTACCCCAGCATCATCTGCAGCGTTCTCAATATCGGTTGATGACGCATGTAAATTTCCATATCGGATATTTGCTTCAATGCTGTCATTAAACAACATGGTTTCTTGCGTAACCAAACCAATTTTATTTCTTAATGAATGAAGTGAATAATGGCTTGTATCTTGATCATCAATCAAAATTTCTCCCTTATAATTTGTAAAGAAACGGAGCAATAAACTAACAATTGTTGATTTTCCTGAACCTGACAAACCCACAATTGCTACTTTTTTTCCTTCAGGAATCAATAGGTCTAAATTTTCTACAACATTCCTATTGTCATATGAAAAAGTTAAATTCTTTATTTGAATTTTACCCCTTGTTATTTTTATATTTTCCTTTTCGGTTTCTTTATTCTCTAATAAACTTTCATTGGTGTCCATTAGACTAAAAATTCGCTCCGCTCCTGCCAAACCTTCCTGGATGCTTATATTTAAATTACCTAAAGCCTTAACTGGTTGATATGCCAACAACAAACTTACAAGAAAGCTCATGAATTGTCCTGTTGTCATTGACTCATTCAGTACAAAAACCCCTCCTACATATATGGAAAGTGCAATTGCTAAACTGCCAATAAATTCCATCAATGGACTTAACCGATTACTAATAAATGCCGATTTAATAAAATAGTTCTTTATTTTTTTGATAGTATTAAATGCTTGGTTGGTTTCATGCTCTTCTTGATTATATGCTTTCACCTGACGAATTCCCTTAATACTTTCACTCAAAATATTTGAAAAAACGGCAATTTCACTTTGTATAATATTAGTAATTTTTCTTATACTTTTGCCAATTTTTTTAATAGGCCACAAAGCAAGAGGAAAGGCAAAAAAGGCAAAAATTGTCAATTCCCAACTTTGATAAAACATATTGCCCAATAAAAAAATAATAACAAGAACATCCTTGATAACTCCTGTCACTGTTTTCACAATTGCCATACGTAAAAAATATGTGTCATTTATTAATCTGGAAATTAAGTTGCCTGACTTGGCATCATTAAAAAACTTTAAATTAAAATACATTAGCTTTTCAAACATTTCCGATTGTAGTTTTTCAATTATTGTATGGGCAATTTTGCTCATTTGAAATGAATGCAAATAAGTAGCTATTCCTTTGCACATAGTTACAACAATAATTGCAACAGGAATTAATAAAAGCATTTCTTTATTGCCATTAATCAGAACTTCATCCAAGGCTGGTCGTACAAGCCAAGCAAGCAGACCTGTTGCTGCGGCGGACACCATCATCATCATCAAGGCAAATAAAACTTTAAATTTATGAGGAAAAATATAATTCCAAATTAATCTGTGAATTATTTTTTTGTTTGAATATATTTTTTTTGGCATTTTTTAAAAAATAACTAAGTATAAAAAACAAAGTAAACCAATTATGTTATTAAATTTAAAATAATGATTGGAACTTTTTTTTGAATCTAATTTCCATTTATTCAAATGTAGGCTCATAACAAAAATAAGAGCAATAATCACGACTAAACTTAAGAAAGATTTTGATGAATAAAAGCCCAAAAACCCAATAATGACATAAAATATACTGTAAAAAACTCTAACATATTTTTTTCCATTAAAGCCAAACAATACTGCTGTTGACTTAACGTTATTTTTTATATCGTCTTCTCTATCTTGATATGCGTAAATTGTATCGTACGCTAGAGTCCAAAAAACACACGCTATATATAAAAGCAAAAAAATAAGGCTGATTGTTCCGGTAAACTGGATTGACACTATCAATACTCCCCAACTAAAAACTAAACCTAATCCTAATTGGGGCCAAAAAGTATATCGTTTTAAGAAAGGATAAAGCAACACCAAGGGAATTGATGCTAAACCAATTACAATAGAATAAAAATTGAATTGCAAAAGAATATAAAAAGAAGAAAATAAAAGAACGAAAAGCAATACAATTGCCTCAGTAATGGAGACTTTTTTTGATGTTAGTGGTCTTTCAGCAGTTCTTTCAACATTTTTATCTAAATTAATATCAACAAAATCATTAATTATGCAACCCGCACTTCGCATTAAAAAGGCTCCAATAACAAAATATACATACCAATATGTTAGTTCTGCATTGTCTTGTGGAAGGTTTGCTAGCGCAAACCAGCATGGCCACATTAACAATAAAAAACCTATAGGTTTGTCCAATCTAATTAGATCAATTAAATGTTTAATTTTTTTTGGAATAATTTTATCCAACATAATAAGAAAAATGATAATGTGGGCATTATATTAAAACAATGAAAAAGTCCAAAACGCGCATTTTTGTAAACAAATCCATATCTTCAAATTTAATTATTTATATAAAAGACAAACAACATCATTTTTTAAAAAATGTTCTAAGAATAAAAGTTAATGATGAAATAAATATTTTTGATGGCATTACTGGAGAGTGGGAGTCAACAGTAATGTCGATAAACAGAGAAAATACCGTATTACGTGTAACTAATATTATTAATAAGATAAAAAAATCTAATGATATTTGGCTGGTATTCTCACCTATTAAACAACATCGAATGAGTTTGGCTATCCAAAAAGCTACAGAACTTGGCGTATCAAAAATTATCCCATGCATTACTGAATTTACAAATATTAGAAAGATTAATGCTAAAAATCTACATGACAATGCAATAGAAGCTGCCGAACAATCGGAGCGACTCGATGTTCCACGAATAGAAAAGCAAGTTGATCTTACTACATTGTTATCAAATTGGCCTGAAGATAGAAAGTTAATTTATTGTGATGAAAAAATCAAAGAAAAGAGATCAATAATAGACTTATTGCTACCTTGTAAAAATGCTGAAAATAAGTGGGCAGTGTTGATTGGACCTGAAGGAGGATTTTCCGATTCAGAACAAGAATTAATTACCAAAAGTAAAAATGTTTTATCGGTTTCGTTAGGTGATAGACTGCTTCGTTCTGACACAGCAATAACCGTTTCTTTATTTTGCATTCAAGAAATATTATCCAAATAATAGTATTTCATAAATATACGAATTGATTTATATATAATTTCAATATTATGACTGTCTTGCTTTTAATTGTTTTAGGGATTTTCTTGTTTTGTTATTTTGTGGCAACAAGGGTATGGATCAAGGTTGATGAACAAAAAAATGTATCTTCATCCAATGATAACAGTAAAGGAAGAAGAGATTTTCTTTATCTTTCATCTATTTCAATTGGCAGTATAGGAACAGCGGCATTTATTTGGCCTTTTTTAAAAAGCATGAATCCTGCTGAAGATACTTTAGCATTAGGTTCGATTGAGGTAGATTTATCTAAAATTTCTGTTGGGCAAAGCAAAACTGTCAAATGGCGTGGTAAGCCTGTATTTATTCGAAGAAGAACTGTAGAGGAAATAGCAGAGGCGAAAAATATTGATATTGCTTCACTGCGTGACCCAATGAGTGATGCTGATAGAGTTCAAAAAGAAGAGTGGCTGATCTTAGAGGGTGTTTGTACGCACTTAGGCTGCGTCCCGCTAGGACAAAAAATTTCAGATACTAAAGGAGAATTTAATGGCTGGTTTTGCCCTTGCCATGGATCGCATTATGACTCATCGGGCAGAATTCGAAAGGGACCGGCTCCAGAAAATTTAGCTGTACCGCCATATGTATTTATTAACGATACGACTATTAAAATAGGGTAAATTATATATTATTTCTATCCAAAAACTTTTTTAAAAGTTTATTTCCGAAAAAAAGAAAAATAAAAGAAGAAATAATTACAATAACTGCAATACTTTCTCCAGATAGTCCATTTGTATAACATACAGCACATCAAGCAAATGCTGGTATGGGCATATATACAATAATTAGAAAAGTTATTAAGCCATTAAAGAAATAAAACATTATAAAATATTATCTATTAATATAATTGTGAAAATCAAAAATAAATACAAAATTGAATAAACAAATATTTTTTTGGCAATTTTCTTAACATCATTCTCATCTGTTAATAATCTATAACACAAATAAACATAATAACTTCCTAATAATAAGCTAGAAATAAAGTATGTGAGACCAAAAAATCCAAAAAAATAAGGGGCTATTGAGATAAAAAATAAAATCACTGAATAAACAAATATGTTTATTTTTGTGGTTTTAATGCCTGAAACTACAGGTAGCATAGGAATTTTAGCATTTGCGTAATCTTCTGTTTTATACAAACTTAATGCCCAGAAATGTGAAGGAGTCCAAAAAAATATAATGAGGAATAGAAATATTGGCTCAAGCGTTATATTGCCTGTTGCAATGGACCATCCAATAATTGGTGGAAATGCCCCTGCAGCTCCTCCAATTACAATATTTTGAGGGGTTCGTTGTTTGAGCCATATTGTATACACTACAACATAGAATAAAATTGTAATGGCTAGCATTATAGCTGATAAAAAATTTGAGAAAAAATACAGAGCAATGACTGATGCAAATGAAGTTGTTATACCAAAAACAAGTGCCTGGTTTCTTGAAACTTTTCCCATAGGTATAGGTCTCAAACAAGTTCTTTTCATTAAAGCATCTAGATCTGATTCATACCACATATTCAAGGCACCAGCAGCTCCTGCTCCAAAAGTAACAGCTATTAATGATAAAGCGGCAGTTAAAAAATCTACTTGATTAGGAGCTATTAACAATCCAACTACACAAGTAAAAATGACCAACGACATTACGCGTGGTTTCATTAACTGAAAAAAATTATTTAATGAAATAACTGAATTAATACCTTTAATGTTTGAGTGCTGCAATTTAGATTCCAAATTAATCTAGCTACCAGTTACCAAAAAATATAACTTTCTTGCTATCAATGTGTAGAATGATTCATGCCACATAATAAATACAAAAACTAAAACGGCACAACAAGGTGTTAGAATGGCAAGTTTGATTGCTAAACGTTCCCACCACATGTGCATAAATATAGCACATATAAAACCAGCTTTTAACAACATGAAGAGTAATATAAGTCCCCAGCGTAAATATCCTTCAAACTGAAACCAATCAACCATGTATGAAAAAGCACTAAAAACAAATAATAGCGTCCATACGAAAAAATAAATTTTTAAGGGATGTTGTTGTGTACCTTCTGCCATTACATTACCTTACCATAAATAGAAGAATGCGAAAATAAAGACCCATACTAAATCCACAAAGTGCCAATATAAACCCATAATTTCTATTGCTTCATAATTTGATTTTTGTGATGTGAAGAAACCTCTTCTTCCTGTGTCAAAATCACCACGCCAAGCTTTTCTCGCCATGATGAATAAAAAAATAACTCCTATGGTAACGTGTGTTCCGTGAAAACCTGTCACCATAAAGAATATTGAACCAAATTGTGGTGCGCCAAAGGGATTTTCCCATGGTCGTACACCTTCCATAATTAATTTTGTCCATTCAAAAGCC